>JACCDH010319357.1_pt1 | contig 26368 bp, 21 predicted proteins | sample 7442481 | NCBI WGS metagenome assembly JACCDH01 (sample SAMN15323433, study PRJNA562643) | freshwater metagenome | isolation source: river surface water | place: USA:Blue River Watershed | collected 2017-08-15 | reverse complement strand
CGGATGGAAAGATGACACCGCGCATGGTGGAGCGTTTTGCACGACTTGGGCAGTATTGCGTGGACGCAGGCGCCGATGCGATATTGTTTACATGCTCTGCTTTTGGTGAGGCTATTAACAACCTCAAGACCTTACAAAGGATCCCGATCTTAACGCCCAACCAGGCGCTGTTCGAAGAGTTGCTTCAGGTTGGTGGCAAAGCTGCCATGTTGACGACCTTTACCCCGTCGGTTCAGGCGCTACGCAATGAGCTGTCTGACATGGCGGCAAACTTGGGGATTAAACCTGACGTCGATTCGTATATGGTCGAAGGTGCGCTGGATGAGCTACTCGCGCAGCGCGGGCCTGAACACGATCGTCTGATTGCACAACGCGTCAACGGTCTGAGCCAATATCCAACAATCGTCTTGGGTCAGTTTTCAATGGCTCAGGCTGCGTTGCATCCTGAGGTTAAGACCAGTGCACGTATCTTAACCACGCCTGACTGTGCTGTGAGGAAGCTCAAAGGCTTGCTCGGCGTTTAATTCTCTTGACAGAGGGTTCAGGCGTTCGCACGGACGCGAACGCCTTTTTACTATTTAGAAAAATGCCTGGATGCCTGTTTGTGCACGGCCCAGAATCAGCGCGTGCACATCATGCGTACCTTCGTAAGTGTTGACCACTTCGAGGTTGACCAAGTGACGTGCGACACCAAACTCGTCCGAGATGCCATTGCCACCCAACATGTCACGTGCCATGCGCGCGACATCTAAGGCCTTGCCGCAAGAGTTACGCTTCATGATGGAGGTGATTTCGACAGCAGCAGTGCCTTCGTCTTTCATGCGGCCTAAGCGCAGGCAACCCTGAAGACCAAGTGTGATTTCAGTCTGCATGTCGGCTAGCTTCTTTTGAATCAGTTGGTTCGCGGCCAATGGACGTCCAAATTGTTTGCGATCCAGTGTGTACTGGCGCGCCATGTGCCAACAGAACTCTGCTGCACCCAGTGCACCCCAAGCGATACCAAAGCGCGCTGAGTTCAAGCAGGTAAAAGGACCTTTCAGCCCGGTCACGCCAGGTAACATCTGTTCGTCACCGATTTCAACGTTATCCATCACGATTTCACCTGTGATAGAGGCGCGTAAGCCTACCTTGCCATGGATAGCGGGCGCCGACAGGCCCTTCATTCCTTTCTCGAGAATGAAGCCGCGGATACGTCCGTCATGGTCACCGCCAACACACTTGCCCCAAACAACAAATACGTCCGCGATCGGCGAGTTGGAGATCCACATCTTGTTGCCGGTGAGCGAGTAGCCGCTTGCTGTTTTGACGGCGCGCGTTTCCATCCCTGCGGGATCGGATCCGTGGTTAGGCTCTGTTAAACCAAAGCAGCCAATCCATTCGCCGCGAGCAAGCTTAGGAAGATATTTTTGCTTTTGCGCTTCGCTGCCGAATTCATTGATTGGCACCATCACGAGCGAAGACTGCACACTCATCATCGAGCGGTAACCGGAGTCAACACGTTCAACCTCGCGAGCGATCAAGCCATAGCTAACGTAATTCAGTCCTGAGCCGCCGTACTCTGTGGGGATGGTCGCACCCAACAAACCAAGTTCGCCCATTTCGGGGAAAATATTGACGTCTGTTTTTTCGTGGCGAAAACCTTCGAGCACGCGCGGCGCCAGTTTGTCTTGGCAATAAGAACGTGCAGCATCCCGCACCATCCGCTCTTCGTCGGTGAGTTGGCTGTCTAGTAAGAGGGGATCTTCCCAGTTGAAGGTGGCGTCAGAGGCCATGAAATGCTCCAGATAATTAACTATAAAAAAATTGTACGGGGGGTCGATCGGGTTGCTTGTGAAAGACCTTAGGTTTTTTGGGCGGCGGCCCGAAGTTTAGAGATGGTCGTTGTTGGCGTGATCGCTTCTGGGTCGATCAAGCAGTGAATAATTGCAGGTAAGCCACTGGCGACTGCACGTTCAAATGCAGGGCCAAATTCTTCGGTTTTTTCAACGCGCTCGCCATGTCCACCAAAGGCGCGGGCGTAGGCCGAGAAATCCGGGTTCTTAAGCTGAGTCGCAGAAATCCGCCCTGGGTAGTGCTTCTCTTGGTGCATGCGAATCGTGCCGTACATCCCATTATCGACAATGACGACCACGAGTGGCAGGTTGTATTGCACAGCGGTCGCAAACTCTTGACCATGCATCATGAAACAGCCATCGCCGGCAAAGCAAACCACTAGTTTGTCCGGTGCGACACGTTTTGCACCGACTGCGGCAGGTAAGCCGTAACCCATGGAGCCTGAAGTAGGTGCGAGCTGTGTGCCGAACTGCGTGAAGCGATGAAAACGATGCAACCAGGTTGCAAAGTTACCGGCGCCGTTGGTCATGATCGCGTCAGCTGGCAGTTTTGATTCCAGGTACGCCATCACGCCGCCCATTTGCAATGCGCCTGGGGTTTTAATTGGGACTGGGTCGCTCCAGTCGAGGTAGCTTTGGTGCATCGCTGCTGTGCCGGCAGCCCAGGGTGTGGCGGAGGGTGTTGCCAAGCTGCTGAGCTCTGCGGCGAAGGCGATAGGTGAGGCGTTGATGGCGACCGCTGCACGGTAGACGCGTCCAAGTTCACCACTGTCTGGATGGACATGCACGAGTGTTTGCTTTGGTACCGGAATATCAAAGAGGGTGTAAGCCTGGCTGGGCATTTCGGACATGCGACCGCCCACGAGCAGCACCAGATCAGCATCTTGCACACGCTTGAGCAGTTCTGGGTTCAGTCCAATGCCAACGTCGCCAATGAAGCACGGGCTGTTCGCAGGGAAAAGCATCTGGCGACGGAACGATACTGCAACCGGCAGCTTGAAACGCTCAGCAAATTCGACAAACTGTTTGACAGCTGTCGCATTCCAACGCGCACCGCCAAGAATGGCTACAGGTGCTTTGGCTTGTGACAAGCGCTTGGCGAGGTCCGCCATTTGGCCAAGGGAGGGTGCCGAGTCGATCGCTTCGTAGTGCGGTGCATCTGGCACCGTTGCGAGCTCGACCAACATGTCTTCGGGTAGCGCAATCACAACTGGACCAGGACGTCCCGAGGTCGCAACATGAAACGCACGCGAGAGAATTTCTGGAATACGCGCTGGGTCGTCGATTTCGGTTGCCCATTTCGCCGCTTGTCCGAAAACGGCGCGGTAGTCCATTTCTTGGAACGCTTCGCGCTCACGCATGCCGCGTTCGATTTGTCCGACAAAAACAATCATCGGGGTCGAGTCTTGTTTGGCAATGTGAATGCCAGCCAGGGCATTCGAGGCGCCGGGTCCGCGCGTGACCATACAGATCCCTGGTTGTCCGGTCAGTTTGCCGTGCGCATCAGCCATCATGGCAGCACCGCCTTCCTGACGACAAACAGTCACTTCGATATTGACGTCAACGAGTGCGTCAAGTACCGCCAAAAAGCTTTCGCCCGGGACACAAAACACGTGCTTCACACCGTGGCTGACCAACTGGCCGACAAGAATTTGACCGCCAGTGCGGGGATTTTTGGCTGAAGGGGCTTGGCTCATTATTTTTTAGTCATTTATGGTGAAAGGAATGGGCTTAATCATATCGTGTTGCAAGGGCATTTTTCCCTGTCATGCCAATTAAATTGGGGTACCGAGCCAGTCACAGAGGTCGCTGTCCGCCAAGGATGCATCGCCGATTGGATCTCTGGCGGCAAGACGGTGCTGCAAGACCAGATCGGCCAGTTTTGCTCTGATAGGCATGCTTGCTTGTTTAGCCTCCCAGCGCATGCCAGCCATCGTCACCACATGGTAGAGGCCGCTCGCGGCTTGGCGTGCTTGCTCTGAGGTGTTGGATGCACTGGCGCTCTCGGCAAAAGCAAAAGCGCGCTCGATACGTTCCGCTTGCAGTGCTGCCAAGGCGGGTGAAACCGGAATGCCTTCTGCGAGTAACCCCATAACATGGGCACGCAGCGCAGGGAGGGCGTCCTCGCGCTGAATAGCGCGCAACACATCTAGTGCGACGATATTGCTTGTTCCTTCCCAGATGGATCCGAGATGGGCATCGCGCAACACACGCGGATCGCTCCATTCCTCGATATAGCCGCAGCCTCCACGGACCTCCATGGCATCGCCTGCGACTTTGCGCGCATCCCGGCAAGCACGAAACTTGATCAAGGGAGTCATGATGCGCATTAAGGGACGTTTGCTAGGATCGTTATCAGCCGCAGCCAAGGCTTGGGCTGTTTGATACACCATTGTTCTCGCTTGCTCGGTCAGCATGGCCATCTTGCTTAACTGGCGCTGCATCAATGGCATGTCGGCAAGATGTTTGCCAAACGCTTGACGATTTTTTGCAACATAGAGCGCCTCGGTGAGGGCACGCCGCATCAGTCCTGCCGCGCGTACGCCGTTAGAGAGACGCGAGTTGTTAATCATGTCGGACATTTGCTTAAAGCCCATGCCGCGTTCGCCGACGAGCCACGCAACGGCACCCTCCAGACGAATCTCACCGCTCGCCATCGAGCGTGTCCCGAGCTTGTCTTTGAGTCGCAAAATTCTATAGCTATTTGGGGTGCCGTCCGGACGCGTACGTGGTAGCAAAAAGAGTGAGACCCCCTTTAGTCCGTCGACGGGCTCGGAGCGCGCCAACACCATCGCAAAGCCAGCATCTGGGTTGGAACAGAACCACTTGTCGCCGGTAAGCAGCCATTCCCCGCTCGTGTCTTGAGCCGCTTGCGTGGCGGTTGCGCTCACATCGGAGCCGGCACCTTGCTCGGTCATGAACATTGCGCCTTGATGCAAAGCGTCAAAGTCCTGCGTGGTGACCATGGGGAGCACTTGGTCGACAAGCTGTGGATCACCGAATTTTCTCAAGGTCCTCGCGAGCGAGTCGGTCATACTCACTGGACAACACAAGCCGAATTCCGCCTGAACGAATAAATACGTCAGGGCATATTTCGCTGCAGGCGGCATCGCCGTGGGCCATCCCAGAACGCCACCACGATGCGACAACGCAGCAAGCCCAAACTCGCTATACGCGAAACGCTCTAGCTCGACATAGGCCGGGTGCTTATTCACTTGCGATACATCGATACCTGAGCGGCTGCGAACGGATAGGGTTGGTGGGTGCTTATCTGCAACACCCGCTAACTCATCCAGCAAAGACCCAGCGAGTGCGCCCAGTCGTGTCAGATGTGGCAGCAAATGTTTGTGCAAGTCCTCTGGGAGATAGCAAGCGAGTAGATCCTTGCCAGCGTCCGCTTCAAAAAGGTTAATGCCGCGCGAGTCTGGAACCGGATGGGACATGCTGTCTCCGAAATGAACTTTAAGCGTCAAGGCGCGCGAGTGTCTCTTGGGCGATCGCGAGGCTTGAGGTGAGTCCGGGGGACTCAATGCCGAATAGATTTACGAGTCCGGGTACGCCATGTGTTGCCGGCCCGACGATCATGAAGTCGGCGGCTGGTTCGTGTGGCCCTGAAACTTTTGGTCGTATGCCGGTGTAGCCAGGTGATAGGCTTGCGTCGGGCATTCCAGGCCAGTAGGTGCGGACCGCTTCGTAAAATCCATTGCATCGACTTGCATCAATGTCATAGTCGACCTTGTCGATCCATTCGGTGTCTGGTCCGAATTTCGCTTGACCGCCAAGGTCGAGGGTGAGGTGTACTCCGAGCCCTGCATGGTGGGGCGTCGGATAAATCAATCTGGTGAAGGGCGCGCGCCCTTGTAACGTGAAATAACTGCCCTTGCACAAATACTCGGTGGGAATAGAAGCCTCCGGTACACCTCGAATTTTGCGGGCGAGCGTCGGCGCATGCAGACCCGATGCATTGATCAGTACATTACAACTTAACTGCATTGCGTCGGCGCCACCGAACTGTAAGTTAAACCCACCTTCGCTGCGTACCTCTCCTGAAAGTAACGGCGTATGGAAAACGCACTGCGCACCGGCGTTTTCTGCGTCACCCTGGTAGGCCAGCATCAAGCCGTGGCTGTCGATGATGCCTGTAGAGGGTGAGAATAGCGCAGCCGTGCAAAACAAGGCGGGCTCAAGCGCTTGTGCCTGACTTGCACTGAGTAGTTCCATGTCGTCCACGCCATTGACACGGGCCTTACTCAAAATATCATCGAGTTTGGGGATTTCCTCTTCGCTCGTCGCCACAATCAGTTTGCCGATGCGCTTGTGTGCAACGCCTTTCTCGGCGCAGTAGGCATAAAGCATATGTCTGCCCTGTACACAGAGCTTTGCTTTCAAACTGCCTGCGGGGTAATAGATTCCAGCGTGGATAACTTCGGAGTTTCGGGCACTCGTGCCTGTGCCGATCCCTTCGGCTGCTTCGACAACCATGACTTCGCGTCCAGACTGGGCAAGGGCGCGTGCAATTGCGAGTCCTACAACGCCAGCACCAACAACGATGCAATCAATATCCGTACTCATATTGTTTAACGCTATCTTATTTCAGTGGGTGATGGAGTGAGGTCGTAGCCGCCCGAGTGGTACACCAGGGGCATGCTGTCGTTGCGCCCGCAGTGTTCGACCTGACCTATAAAAATAATGTGATCGCCTTCTTCATAGCGACTACGGTTTACGCATTCAAACCAGGCAGCACATTGTGCGTCCAGGCGGGGCGAGCCGTTCGGTGCTGTTGTCAGTGCGAGCCCCTCGAAACGCTGCGCTGCCGTCCCTTTTGAAAACCGTTGCGCAAACATCATTTGATCGGACGCCAACACATGGATGACATACCGATCACATTGCTGCATCGTGGCGAGTGACGAGGAATTACGTGACAAACTCCAAACCACGAGAGGTGGGTCGAGTGAGACGGAATTGAATGAGCTCACGGTAAGACCAACGGGCTGTTGCCCTGGAAGTGATGCCGTGATAACTGTTACGCCTGTGGGGAATCGTCCCAGAGCAGCTTTGAAAAAATTGGAGTCAAAGTCCGGTGTTGATGCATGCATGTCAGGGTGAGATCCGTCCGAGAGTCCAGCCGTTGTTACCCGACGGCACATAAGTTAGGCGATCATGCAGGCGAGAAGGCCGGCCTTGCCAGAATTCAAAGTATTCAGGTTTAAGGCGATAGCCGCCCCAGTGTGATGGACGTGGCGGTGTGTCACCGTACTTTGCTGTCATCGCTTGTTGGCGCGCTTCCAGTTCTGCGATTGTGGTCGGCCGGCTTTGTTCAGAGGTCCAAGCGCCAATGCGCGAGCCAACTGGTCGACTGTGAAAGTATTCGTCCGATTCTTGTGCCGAGACCTTTTCTACCAAGCCCTCGATTCGAACGGTACGCTCATGCTGTTGCCAAAAAAACAGCAGAGACGCCCACGGTTGGGCGAGCAAGTCTTGTCCCTTGCGGGATTCATAATTGGTATAAAAAACAAAGCCATTTTCGTCGTAGCCCTTGAGCAGCACGATACGTGCAGAGGGCCGTCCCTTAGCATCCGCTGTTGCCAATGTCATCGCCGTTGGTTCTGGGACTTTGTCATCCAGCGCGTGGTTAAACCACAGCCCAAATTGCTCGTAAGGTGAGCTCTTTGCGTCTTTTTCCAGCAGCGTGTGCTTATCGTAACTCTGGCGAATATCTGCAATCGACATGATGGTGCTCCATAGCGGCTGAATTCGCCGCGCTACTGGCGCGACGGCACTTCGACCTTATCTCTAGTGTACCGTGAGGTGGAAGCCTTACCCCTCTGAAACCAGTCGTTTTTAGGGGTTCAGATGCTCAGGAGCCAGATTGCAATTTACGAAGGGATGTCACTAAATCCATCAGTCTTTGGTCGTGTATGCCGGCAGAATGCAGGGCGTCTGCTGTTTGCGTCACGTATTCGAGGCACGTCCCGTAGATGCCCCGAGCGCGCAGGATGATTTCAATCAAGGCGTCCTGAGGGGGCTCGCTTACGTAGGCTGGACCCGCCTGATTGATGACAAAAGCCAAACCTTGCACTGGACCGTCTGGGGTCATGCAGTCGAGCCAGGTTGGGTGATAAGCGCCGGTCCCCATTTCTCTCTTCCAGACGGAGGAGAAGGTTGACCGAACGCGATCCGCGGCCACCCGGAACACCATTCCTTGGCAGGCACCACTTTGTTCCAGTCCAAAGACCAATCCGGGCACTTCGGGTGTTCCGCGGTTAATACGCGACCAGAGGCAAAGTGCGCGATGGAAACCATCGATTTGAGCCGGTCTTTTTTCTGTGAAATCGAACTCTGGGCGCCAAATTAAAGAGCCATAACCAAAGATCCAGACATCGCGGTCAGGCGTCCAGCTTTGTAGTGTGAGATCGATGGATTCCGCCATTTTCTCGTCTGACCAGCGTGCAAAGGCGCTGACTGCGGGTGGGATGGGGAGGCCGGTGGTAGGCTTCATGGCGCTAAGGTTGTTTCTCGGAAATGGAGGAATCGTTATTGGCTAACGCGGCTGGAGTCTCGTGCTTTTCGGCATCGTCGGTGAACCAGCGCACGGCACCCAGCCCGATAGCGGTTACCCAAAAGAGTGGCATCACTCCCATGAAGGTTCCTAGCGCGCCAAAGGCAAGAGGAAGTGCCACCTGACAGCCATTAATCAGAGCCATCCGCAAGCCAAAAGCTTCACCGGCGCGTCCGTTGGGAGCATGTTGTTGCAGCAACGCGAGGATGCTGGACTGGGTGGACCCCAAGCCCAAACCCAACAAGAACGAAAGCGACACGAGAATCCAGACTTGTTCAAAGAAGGGATAAAGTAAAAAATTTAACGCAGTCACGATCAAGGCAAAATTGATCAGTTGCCAAGGTCGGACATGATGTTGAATCCAAGGCAGAACTAATCGAATCACAATTGTTGCTGCCGCAAACGAGGCAAGGATAAAACCGATCGTCGTGGGTGATAAACCGACGTGCACGCCGAAGATCGGCACTACAAACATATGTGTGTCCCAGGCCGTCGACAGCAACATATTGGCAACGAAAACCTTGCGCAGGGAGGGGCTGCCCAAGAGATCGCTCACACTCTGTTTTTGTGTCACGACCGGCGTTTGTGTGTGCGAAGCCTTGAGGTAGCGACGCATGCGCATCAGTCCCAGCAGGCTGCCAAGCGGTGCGATCGCCAACAATACAAACACCGATCGATAACCAAGATAGTCAATGGATACACCCGCCAGAAGCGGTCCAATCAAACCGGAGGTTGCCATCGACAATGAGAGCCACGAAAAATTACGTAGCCGCTCTTCGCCTGTGCTGAGTCCCATTTGCCGTTGCACGGCGATTTGTAAGGTCATGTGCCCGACGCCGATTAATGTGGCTGCGATGATTAACCCAGTCAGACTTTGCCACACCACAGGTAGGAAGGTTCCTGCTGCGACGCTAATGATGCTGGCACGCATCGGTTTCCAGGGGCCGATGGCATCGATGAGTCGCCCTGCTTTGATGGAAAACAGCATTGGCAGTAGCGCAAAGACGGCGATCAGGATGCCGACTTCGAGTGTGCCCTGACCTAATTGCAGGGCCGTGAGTGATACGGCGACTCGCCCCCCGGAAATCGCAATGTGGGACAACATAACCAGCAGGCATAGCACCACTGGACCGGCAAAATTTGACGGTTTGTTAGCGAGGGGAGGATTTGTGGAAGGCGTGCTCACGGTGTCTGGGCTAAATTGTCTTCCTCTCCGGGCGTGTTGTCGAGTCAAGACGCGGGTTTTTTGCTGGAACATGCAAAAATGCATCATTCTTTGCCCTTTATGCTGAGCCTAAATGACTTCGTCGCAGACTGAGACCGCACCTGTCGACCCTGCCGATGTTGAGCGTCGGTTTGGTGGCTTATCGCGCTTGTATGGCCCCCAAGCCCTCCAGCACCTGGGGGATGCGCATATGGCTGTTGTGGGAGTCGGCGGAGTGGGGTCCTGGGTTGCCGAGGCGCTCGCACGTAATGGGGTTGGGGCCCTCACCATTATTGATCTGGATCATATTGCGGAATCCAATGTGAACAGGCAGGTGCACGCCCTGACTGAAACGCTTGGGCAGTCCAAAGTGTTTGCCATGTCACAGCGTATTCAGGCGATCAATCCGCTGTGCCGTATTACCGTTATCGATGATTTTCTGACACCGGACAACGTCGAAGCCTGTTTGCCGATCGGGCTCAATGCTGTGATCGATTGCACGGATCAAATGGCCGCGAAAGTCGCGATGGTGCTGCATGCTAGGACCTCCAACACCCCCTTGATTGTTTGCGGCGGGGCTGGCGGCAAAACGGATCCCCTCGCTCTGCGTGCTGGCGATTTAGTTGAGGCAACGCACGATGCGTTATTGGCGCGTTTGCGCAACGTGCTGCGGCGCAACCACGGATACCCGCGTGCCGTGGATGCACAAGGGCAGACACGCAAGCGCCCGGCCAAGATGGGCGTGCGGGTGCTTTGGGTGGATCAGCCCACAATATTGCCTGCTGCATGGCAACAAAACGACCCCTTGCAAGGACTGTCTTGCGCCGGCTATGGGTCTAGCGTTAATGTCACAGCTTCCATGGGGTTCGCAGCGGCCAATCTGGTTGTTCAGCAGCTGTTGGCCAAGCACCCTAAAAACTGAGTATTCACACGGCAGCATCTCATGACGCAAGCGTCCGCAATGGCAAAAATTCTATCCCTCGGTGATTTTGAACGCGAGGCCGAGAAACGTTTACCTAGACCCATTTTCGGGTATGTGGCGGGTGCATGTGAGGACGGTCAGTCCTTGCGGGCGAACCGAGATGTCTTCGCAGAGTATGAGCTTCTCACGCGAATTCTTGTCGACATTTCTAAGCGTAGTCAACAAGTGGAAGTGTTTGGTAAGACCTATAACGCGCCCTTTGGTATGGCTCCGATGGGGATCACTGCAATGTCGGCCTATCGCGGAGACATCGTGTTGGCTGAGGCAGCGGCACGTGCGAATGTCCCGATGATTATGAGCGGCTCTTCGCTGATTCGTATGGAGGAACTAGTCGAACGAGCGCCTGACGCTTGGTTTCAGGCTTACTTGCCAGGCAAGACGGAACAGATCGCGCCCTTGATTGATCGCGTTGCGGCGGCAGGATTCAAAACATTGGTGATTACTGTCGACACGCCATCTTCGGCAAACCGTGAAAACAACGTGCGTACAGGCTTCTCTACGCCTCTTAGGCCGAGCGTGCGCTTGGCCTGGCAGGGTATTACGCACCCCCGTTGGCTATTTGGTACGTTTCTGAAAACACTTGCGCGTCATGGCATGCCGCACTTTGAAAATTCCTTTGCCACGCGTGGTGCGCCGATCATGTCTGCTAACGTGATGCGAGATTTTTCTTCGCGTGGACACCTGAACTGGGACCATGTTCGCGCAATCCGCGCGCAGTGGAAAGGGCCGATGGTGATTAAAGGAATCTTGCACCCCGCCGATGCTGCACTTTGCAAGCAGTACGGAATGGATGGCGTGATTGTGTCTAACCACGGTGCGCGTCAGTTAGACGGTGCCGTGGCACCCTTAAGAGTGCTGCCCCAGATCCTGGATGCGTTTAAAGACGGCCCTGTAATGCTGGATAGTGGTGTGCGTCGCGGTAGTGATATCGTCAAGGCAATTGCCTTAGGTGCGCGTTGCGTATTTTTGGGGCGGCCCTTTAACTACGCCGCCGCAGTGGGTGGTCCAGCAGGCGTTGACCACGCGATTTCGTTGCTAGAGCAAGAAGTCTCGCGCAACATGGCCATGATGGGCGTCAACACACTGAAAGAGTTGACGCCAGAGTTTTTAGTACACGTCGGTCGTAAAGACTAAACCCCGTCCTTTTTATTTTATGTGGAGTAGATATGTCTAACCTTGGATTTGCGATCAACACGCACAAGCACACTGTCAGCAATGCGACCTTGAAAAAATTTGCCAAGCTCGCAGTGGCAAACATTAGTGATGTCATGAGCCGTACAAACGGTACGGTTGATCTGCGTCCGTTTCATAAAGGCGGTCGTATTTTGGGACGTGCGTTCACGGTCAAGACTGCACCTGGCGACAACTTGATGGTGCACAAAGCGATTGATATGGCTGCACCGGGCGATGTGATTGTGGTGGATGCAGGTGGTGCGCAGCGTAATGCGATCATCGGTGAAATTATGTCTACGCTTGCAGCCAGCAAAAAAATCGCTGGGTTTGTGATTGATGGCCCAATTCGCGATGTTGATAGCCTCGGCAAAAGTACCTTCCCTGTTTTTGCGCGTGCGATCTCGCATCGTGGCCCCTACAAAGAAGGTCCAGGCGAAATCAATGTCACCGTCTCGGTTGATGGCATGGTCGTCCACCCCGGCGACATCATTGTCGGTGACTATGACGGCGTTTTTGCAATTCGCCCCGATGTTGCCGACGAGTTGGCTGCATTAGTGATGGCGGTTGAGAAGAAAGAGAAGGACATCCTAAAGCAAATCGCTAAAGGGACCTTGGATCGTAAGTGGGTGGATCAAAGCCTGCGCGCCAAAGGTGTTCTGAAATGAAAAAAAAGGTTGTTCGTTTCGATTTTTGGATCAACCCGGTGTTTGACGAGCATCTCGCCAAATTCAAGGATATTGATTTAGCGATTTGCCGCTACGCTGACGACGATAAAAAAACGTTGGCAACACTTCAGGAGGCGCAGATCTACCATATCTGTGCCGCGCGCGATGAGGTGCCTAAACAGTGGTGGCTGGGCGAGGAGCTGCTTAAACAGCTACCGAACCTGTTGTGCGCGTCTGCATCGGGTGCTGGCTTTGACCCAATCGATCTTGAAGCGTGCAACCGCCACGGCGTGCTGGTGGTCAATCAATCAAGTTGTAATGCAGACTCCGTTGCTGAACACGCGATTGGCTTGCTTTTGTCGGTTAAACATCGCATTGCGGAGTCTGATCGTGTCATGCGTGCTAATGCCTACACGACCCGCGAAGACCTAATGGGTAACGAGATTAAAGGTCTGACCATCGGTATCGTGGGTGTTGGCAACATTGGGACGCGTGTCGCACACTTGGCGAAAGCCTTTGGGATGCAGGTGATTGGCTGTGATCCGAAGCTCACAGATGCTGAAATCGCCAAGCGTGGTGCGACTCCCGTCAGTTTTGAGCAATTGGTAACGCAGTCGGATGTCGTGTCTGTGCATTGCCCGCGTTCACCAGAGACCATGAATCTTTTTGGTGCGGATCAGTACCGTGCGATGAAGAAAGGGTCGGTATTCCTTTCCACCGCGCGCGGTGGGATTCATGATGAGAAAGCGTTGTATGAGGCGTTGCGCGATAAGCACCTCTCTGGCGCTGGCCTTGACGTTTGGACTGTCGAGCCACCCGCGATCGATAACCCGCTACTTTCTTTGCCAAACGTTACGGCTACCTATCATACGGCGGGTGTCACGCATGAGGCACGGCGTAATGCCGCGCGAATGGGGGCTGAGCAAATTGAAGGGCTACTGAGGTGTGAGCGTGCACCACGTATGGCGAACCCTGAAATTTGGCCGGTCTTCGTTGAGCGTTACAAAAAGATGTTCGGGTAAGTCATAGGATCCAAGTCGTCAGAACGGCTCTATATTCAGTTCGGCTTAGAAAAGACGAGTAGTACAAAAATATAAAAAGCAGCACGAAAATATAAGGAGAGTGTATGAGTAGCTTCATCCGTAAATTGAGTCGTCTGACAGGCGTGGCTTTGCTGGCGGCCTTAGCGTGGTCCAGTGGTGCCCAGGCCCAGTATCCGAACAAGCCGATCACCATGATCATTGCATACGCGCCAGGTGGTGGCACTGACTTGGTTGGTCGACTTATTGCGCCCTATATTGAAAAATATTTGGGGAATAATGCACGCATTATTGTGTCTAATAAGGCGGGTGCGGGCGGTGGTATTGGTTTTGCCGAGTTAGCCAAGTCGGCACCCGATGGCTACACCATCGGCTTTTTGAACACGCCCAACTTAATCTCGATTCCAATTGAGCGTCAATCGACTTTCCACTGGAAGGACTATGACTTGATTGGTAATTTGATTGATGACCCCGGTGCCTTTACGGTCAATACATCGAGCGAGTTCAAGACCTTGAAGGACTTGGTCGTCTATGCCAAAGCTAATCCAGGTAAGGTCACCGTCGGGTCCACAGGAGTCGGCTCCGATGACCACCTCGCGATGTTGTTCTTTGAGAAAGCCGCGGGTGTGAAGTTGACACATGTTCCCTACAAAGGATCGGGTGAAACCCGGGCCGCTGTTGTGAGTGGTCAGTTGGTGGTCGGTGCCATCAACGTTGGTGAGGCGCTGGCTTACATTAAAGGCGGCTCACCGATGCGCATGATTGGTCAGATGTCACTTAAGCGAACGGTATTAGCGCCTGATACCCCAACGTTTGCCGAGCAGGGCTACAACATGGAAAGCGCTTCGCTGCGCGGATTGGCAGCACCCAAGGGCTTGCCGCCTGAGATTCGTGATCGCTTAGTGAAGGCTGTCGCGCAGGCTGCAGCAGATCCGGAATACATTAAAAAGGCAGGTGAATTGTTTGCACCGATCCGCTATTTGGCACCGCCTGAGTACGCAAAAGAACTAGCGGATACGGAAAAGATGTTGCAACAATTATGGAAGGAAATGCCCTGGAAGGAGTGAAGCGTCCGGCTTCACTTCAAACCAGCCGCGCAAGCCGTTCGATAGACGGATTGCTTGCGCGGTAGGTATATCGGTCAGGCGCAGGACTGCTTCTTGCACCTGACCTGACTGTAGCAAGCGAGCACGCATCGTGCCGCCGAGTAAACCGCAGTGCAAGGGAGGCGTGAGCCACACGCCATTGCTCTGCAAATAGATGTTTGAGCGACTGCCCTCACATAGCTCTGCACGCTCATTCACGAAAATCTGATCAAAGTAAGTCGGGTGCGCGCTGAGCCATTCGGCTGCGACGTCATACCAGGGGCGATGTGTGGTTTTGTGCTGAAGCAGAGGTTCTTGGCTGTTGAGCACAACTGGCGATAGTCCAATTAAGGGCGTACCAGGCAATGCGCCTAGCGGCACGGCCTGTACGGAAAGGGTGCCAGATGCGCTGAGCAAAAGTCTTACGCGCAGAGATATGCCAGTGTGTGCCGAGCAAGCACGCTGGATAGCTTGACTGACAGTAGAGTCACCGGGATAAGGGTAGCCCAACGCCATTGCAGAACTAGCGAGACGCGTTAAGTGCTGTGGTATCAAGTCAATGACGCCTCTTTCATCCGCGTGCATCGTCTCGATCAAATCAGGTATTAGCTTCGTCATCTGTTTGGCTTTAGGCGAGTATGCGCGCTTTCCAGTGGCATTCTTCCCATTCTTGCCCTGGATCTGAATCATGGACGATGCCCCCACCGACATGGTAGAGGCCATTGCCGTTCTTGTCGTTGAGCACCAGGGTACGAATGGCGACGTTCAACGAAAAATCCCCATTGGGCGCCAGCCATCCAACGCTGCCACAGTAAAGTCCACGAGGTGTGGTTTCTGTTTCTTGGATCCGTCGCATGGCTGCAATCTTTGGTGCGCCGGTGACAGAACCGCAAGGGAAGAGTGCTTTCAATATGGTTTCTAGCGTCGTAGCCGACGCGATACGAGCCTGAACAGTTGAAGTCATAGTCCAGACTGAGGGATACTTCTCCAGCGAAAATAGGGGGTTTGCGGTCACGCTACCGGGGATAGCGATGCGCCCAAGATCGTTACGCAACAGATCAACAATCATGAGATTTTCTGCGCGGTTCTTCGCGCTCGCGACCAAGCCTTGTCTGAAGGCGTGATCCTCGGCGGTATCGGCCGAGCGTGGCGCAGTTCCCTTCATTGGGCGGGTGGTGAGACAGTCACCCGTTCGCGATAAAAATAATTCTGGCGAGAAAGACAGTACAGTTCGGTCGCCGTCTTCGATAAAGGCAGCGTGTCCGACGGGGTGCTTGTTCGCAATGCGTTTATAAAGTGAAGAGGGCTCTCCCTGCATTCGAACTGACATTGGAAACGTGGCGTTGATTTGATAGACCTCGCCTTGGGCAATCCATTGGCGAATTTGGTCAATGCGCTTGACGTAAGCCTCTTTCGTTATGAGCGGAGCCACACTGGTTATTTCTGCTAATAAAGGCTTGTTATTGTCTCCTTGAGTGTCGCTCCAAGGAGTCTCTATTTTCATCTGGTCGAAGACGAGAGCAGTCAATCGCGGCTGAGAGGCGTTTGCCCGATCAGGATGTGTGACGTTTGCATGCATCGCGAGATGTGGTTCAAACCACTCGCCCAGCTCGTAGTCCAGCAGTAACGCAATCCAGTGACCCGCCTCTTGTGCCTGCGCGATGGAGGCGAAGGCCCGCGGCAGCTCTTGCTGCGTGCGTGCCTCAATACGAGAGAGCAGGCCTGTTAAGACCCGCGCCTCACCTACTAGTCGATCTTCAAAACGACAGTGCGTCATGTGCGCGTAAGGAACTCATGTAGAACTTCACCCGTGTGCGAGCGCTTGCGTGCAGCGACCACCTGCTCTGGCGTGCCTTCGATCACCAGACGACCGCCGCCAGATCCACCCTCTGGACCTAGATCGAGCAGCCAATCCGCTTCCGCGATGATATCCAGATTGTGCTCGATCACCACCACAGTGTTGCCGGCCTCCACTAAACGATGTAACACGCGAATGAGTTTTTCTACGTCCGCCATCGAGAGACCAACAGTGGGCTCGTCGAGCACATATAAGGTATGCGGCAAGCGTGAGGCTCTGCCTGTCGTGATGACACCCTCTGTCATGCGCGCTTTCGCAAGCTCCGTGACGAGTTTGATACGTTGTGCCTCGCCGCCTGAGAGTGTGGGAGACGGTTGTCCTAGCGTTAGGTAGCCGAGTCCGACATCCTGCATCAGTTGCAGAGGATGGCGAATTTTTGGATGGGCAGCAAAATAATCGATTGCGTCATCCACTTCCATGGATAGTACTTGGCCCGCATGTTTTTCTCGCATGCGCACCGCAAGCGTATCGGTATTGAAGCGGGCTCCACCGCACGCATCACACGGCACTTTAATATCGGGCAGGAAGCTCATTTCTAGCGTTCGCATGCCTTGGCCTTCACAGATCGGGCAGCGACCATCACCTGTGTTGAACGAGAACCGGCCAGCACCCCAACCACGAATGCGCGCTTCGTTCGTCTCAGCGAATTGTTTGCGAACATCATCCCAGAAACCAATATAGGTCGCTGGGCATGAGCGTGGGGTCTTACCAATCGGTGTTTGATCCACTTCTAAAACGCGATCGAGCGCTTGCCAGCCAGTAATATCTTCACAGCCCTGCCAAGCGGGTGTGCCACGCACCGACAATGCCACCGACAGATTATCGAGTAGTACTTCGCGCGCCAGGGTTGACTTGCCCGAACCGGAGACTCCAGTGACAACACTCAAGCGACCTATCGGGAAGTGAGCATCGACATGTCGCAGGTTATGCAGTTTTGCGCCCTTCACCGTCAGCATGGGGAGATCTTTGGTGATGGGGCGACGCGGCTGGAGTGGGTGTTTGAGCGGCTCACGCAGGTAGCGACCCGTCGTGGATTCGGGCGCATCCATCAAGTCTTGTAGTGTGCCTTGTGCGACGACGCGTCCACCACGCACGCCAGCGCCGGGGCCGATATCAATCACATGCTCAGCGCGTCGAATCGTGTCGTCGTCGTGCTCTACGACGACGAGAGTGTTTCCATTTTTTTCAAGTTTGGATAGTGCGCCTAACAAAATGCGATTGTCGCGGGGATGCAGTCCAATCGTTGGCTCATCCAATACATAGCAGACGCCTTGCATGTTGGAGCCAAGTTGCGCAGCAAGCCTGATGCGTTGCGCTTCCCCGCCCGATAGAGTCGGTGCCGCACGGTCGAGGGCTAGATAGCCTAAGCCGACTTCTTGCATGAACTGCAGACGCCCGCGAATTTCGCTCAGGATATCGCGTGCGATTTCTGCATCGCGTCCGCGCAAGACGAGTCCGGTAAAGAAGGTGTGTGCATCCGACACTGCAAGACCAGCAAGCTCGGCAATCGATTTTTCGCGCCAGAGCACTGATCGCGAAACGGGATTTAACCGCGCACCATCGCATTGCGTACAGACCCTGGTTTCACCCTCATACGAAGCGTTCCAGGCATTTTCTTCGCCGGTCTGCTCTGCGTCGAAACCTTGCAGTTGAAGTCCCGTACCAAAGCAACCGGTACACCAGCCATGTTTTGAGTTGTACGAAAACATTCTTGGATCTGGCTCAGGGAAACTCGTACCGCAGCTTGGACAGGCTCGCTTGACCGAGAAGTGCGTCTGGTCAAGTGTTGCTGCCATATCGCTGTGCAGCTTATCAAGCGGCCAAATAACGCTCATGACGCCCTGGCCATGTTCGAGCGCACTGCGCACGCCTTCACGTAAAGCTGCCTCGTTTTTTGATTCGACCACGAGGTCGCAGACCGGTAGCTCAATCGTATGCTCTTTAAAGCGATCGAGGCGCGGCCATTTGGCGGTGCCTATAAATGCATTGTCCACACGTAAGTGGGTAAAGCCTTTACCTGAGGCCCACTTCGCCAGGTCGGTGTAATAGCCCTTGCGTGCCGTGACAAGCGGTGCGAGCAGACCGATACGTTCGCCTTTGTGGTCACGCAAGATGCGGGCGACGATTTGATCCGCACTTTGTGGCTCGACGCTGACACGGCAATCCGGACACATTTGGGTGCCGAGCTTCATGTACATCAGACGCAGAAAGTGATGGATCTCAGTCATGGTCGCGACCGTTGACTTGCGTCCCCCGCGGCTAGTGCGCTGTTCAATCGCAACCGTAGGCGGTATGCCAAAAATCGCATCGACATCGGGTTTGCCTGCGGGCTGCACAATCGCACGTGCGTACGCATTTAAAGACTCGAGGTACCGGCGCTGTCCTTCGTTGAACAAGATATCGAACGCAAGAGTCGATTTACCCGAGCCGGATACACCAGTGATCACCGTAAATTTATCGTGTGGGATACTGACGCTGATGTTCTTTAAATTGTGTTCGCGTGCATGCAAGATATCAATTTGGGTCGCGGCGCGACGGCGCTCTTTGAGGACTGCTTGAAGAGGCTTACCAGACGTTTCAGCGAGTGTGCTGCCGATCGCATCGGGCGTCATTGCCACCGCATATTCACGCAAGGCCTCGCCTGTATAGGACCGAGGCTCTTGCATGATGTCTTCTGGGCTGCCAGCGGCAATAATTTCACCACCTGCGTCGCCACCTTCGGGACCCAGATCGATGACCCAGTCGGCAGAACGAATCACATCAAGATTGTGCTCAATGATTAATAGGGTGTGGCCTGCGCCAAGCAGCTTGCGGAACGCACGCATCAGTCGCGCGACATCATCAAAATGCAAACCGGTGGTTGGTTCATCGAACAAAAACAGGCTGCCCTTTTTGGCAACCTTGGCGGTCGAGATGCCACTACGTGCCGCCTCAGCCAGGTGACCGGCCAACTTCAGTCGCTGGGCTTCGCCACCGGACAATGTTGGAACGGGCTGACCAAGTTTGACGTATTCCAGTCCGACATCGGCAAGCGGTGCGAGGCCAAGTTGAACATCGCGGAGACCTTTGAAAAACTCCAAGGCCTCCGAGACGGTCATGTCTAAGACCGCGTCAATCGAGGCGCGTCGTCCAAGGTGTTCGATTTCTACCTCGCGTACTTCTGGCCGGAAGCGTTTGCCATCGCAGTCGGGACAACGGATGTAGATGTCAGACAAGAACTGCATTTCAACGTGTTCAAAGCCTGTGCCACCGCAAGTTGGGCAACGGCCATCACCGCTGTTGAAACTGAAGGTGCCGGCTGTGTAGCCGCGTTCACGCGCAACCGGGGCCTGCGCGAACAGCTTGCGAATAGGATCAAAGGCACCCACATAGCTTGCAGGATTGGAGCGCGCCGTTTTACCGATTTGCGCCTGATCGACCATCACAACATCGGCGAGCTGCTCGGCACCGAGAATACGATCGAACGCGCCTGGCGATTCTGTCGGTTTGCCCATGATCTTGAGCAGACCCGGGTAGAGCACGTCTTGTATCAGGGTGGATTTGCCGGAGCCTGAAACTCCGGTGACGCACACCAGTCTTCCGAGCGGTATCTCGACCGATACGTTTTTTAGGTTATTTGCTGTCACACCTTCGAGTAATAACCTCGGCGTGTTGGCGGATACCGGCAGAGGGCGCGGGGCCTCGACCTTCAAGAGGCCACCCATGTACTTCCCGGTTAAGGTTGGTGCCTCTTTCAAGGCGCTCGGGGTGCCATCGAAAACGATCTGGCCGCCACGCTCGCCGGGACCTGGTCCAACGTCGATGACGCGATCCGCTGCGATCATCACTTGGGGATCATGTTCGACCACCACGAGAGTATTGCCTGCGTCACGTAGCCTGTGCATGACTTCTACGATGCGGTGAATATCTCGCGGATGCAGACCGATAGATGGCTCATCCAGCACGAAGAGTGTGTTGACCAGCGAGGTGCCTAAGGCCGTCGTCAGATTGATACGTTGTACTTCGCCACCTGACAAAGTGCGACTTTGGCGATCCAGCGTTAGATAGCCAAGCCCGACGTCACAGAGGAATTTGAGTCTAGCCCGCACCTCAGTCAATACAAGATCCATGGCTGCATCGAGACTGCCGGCAAATTTGACGCTACCGGCGAATTCGCGCAACTGCATGATAGGTGTCAGCATTAGGTCCTGGATGGACTTGCCGTCGATGCGCCACAGTAAGGCATCGGGCTTGAGTCGCGCACCCTTGCAGCTCGGGCAAGGGGTATAGCTGCGGTACTTGGACAACAGTACGCGCACATGCATCTTGTAGGACTTGGTCTCGAGCCAGTCAAAGAAGCGCTGTACCCCATACCACTGCGTTTTCCAGGCTTGATTACCGCCTTTCCAAAGTGGATCGCCGTGCAGGACCCACTCTTGATGCTCGGGGGGCAAGTGCTTCCAGGGAGTATTGATTGAGACGTTTGCTCGTTTGGCGTACTTTTCGAGTTCGACCTGGCATTCTTTGTAGCTCGGTGTTTGCCATGGCTTGATGGCGCCACCTTCCAGCGTCTTGTTTTCGTCGGGGATCACTAGCCCAAAGTCGATCCCGATTACTCGTCCAAAGCCACGACAGGCCTCGCAGGCACCAAGCGGTGAGTTAAACGAGAACGTGCTTGGCAGCGGATCGCTATAGCTAATATTGCAGTCTGCACAATGTAGCTTGTCGCTAAACTTCCAGACTTCAGTGTCCTGGCCATCTTGATCAAGGGCATGCACGGCGATGAGGCCATTGCCCATTTTTAGTGCGATGTCCAGAGCCTCCATGACACGCGAAGTGTCAGCTCCAGCAATGCGAAAGCGATCTTGTACTACCCGCAAGGTCCGCAACGTTGGTGAGAGCGTTGCTGGCTTCTTCTTGCCGGACTTTGCAGGGGCTTTTGTGGCGGTGCTCGGTGCGCTGACGTCTGTCTGCGTTGGGCCTTCATCGGCGTGGACGCGGGTATAACCTTGTTGATCTAAAAAGCCACGGACCTCGTCTTCGCTAAAGTTTGCCGGCACCTGGACTGGGAAAGTGATGACAAGTCTTGGATCGCTTGCCTTAGCTGCACGCTCAGTAATAGCGCTAAAAATTGACGCGGTACTGTCGCGGCAAACCGCTTGACCGCACCCACGACACATTAATTGCGCGCCACGTGCGAACAGTAGTTTCAGATGGTCATTGAGCTCGGTCATGGTGCCAACCGTGCTGCGTGAGCTGCGCACTGGGTTGGTTTGATCAATGGCGATTGCGGGCAAGATGCCTTCAATCTTATCGACCACAGGCTTATCCATGCGGTCCAGGAACTGTCTGGCGTAAGGAGAGAAGGTTTCGACGTAGCGCCGTTGACCTTCCGCGTACAAGGTATCGAACGCCAAGGAGCTTTTGCCTGAGCCGCTCACGCCGGTGACGACGGTCAGCTCCCCGGTGTTTAGGGTGACATCGAGGTTTTTTAGGTTGTTCTGGCGCGCGCCAGTAATGCGAATAGTGGGGTTCATATCGCAATCATAGAGCGGCCTAGCCACGCCGGGGTTGGGGAAGGCGGCGATAACCGGGTCAAATTTAGGGTAATATACTCAGTTCCCTACCGGAGAATTGCTATGGCTTCAGAAACAAAACGTACGCGTCGCAACACTCTCGAGCGCCGTTGCTTGGGCAAGGCCTTCAAGCGCCTGTTCGTCAACGCTCCTAAAGGCGTGTTCAAGATGCTCGAAAAAGTCAAGAAAGCCTGAGTATTGGCATATTGACCGGTCTTTGCAGTAGTCTGCGTAGACCAAAATGATTTAAGTGAAGGGCCGCTGACATTGTCAGCGGCCCTTTTGCATTTGTCGTATAGGGAGCGGACTTGACTCTATGCGCAGATCGGTTGACTATCCTAGGGGCGTAGAAAAGAACGCACACGAACGCTAGTCACAATAAACATAAATCGGAGATACAAAGCATGAGCGGGTCAAAACGTTGGGTAAATCGTCCTGAAGGATCGACATGGGGTGATTTTGGACCGGACGACCAGCGGGGTCGCATCAATCTCTTGACGCCAGCCAAGCTCAAGCAGGGCATCGCTGAAGTCAAAGAGTTTCAACCTTTCTGTCTGAGCCTGCCACTCGACCTACCCGGTGGCAATTTGCTGAACCCCAGGCGTTTTCCCCCGGTCATTCGTCCGACGCTGCGTGGCGATCGTCCAAACATGAACTACGGGCTCTTTCGCGATAACGAACAACATACAGATGTGATCAGTGACGATTTGGTGGTGATGCATCTTCAGTACTCCACCCAATGGGATAGCTTGGCGCACGTCGGTTCCCGCTTTGATGCAAACGGCGACGGGATCCCTGAGTCGGTCTACTACAACGGCTACCGCGCGGGTGACGACATTCAAGGTCCGACCGATGCGAAAGACGCGGGTGTGCCACAACCTGGCGATCAGCGTTCGACGTCGAATGCAACGGCCTTGGGTATTCAAAATATGGCGGAGTCTTGCGTGCAGGGTCGCGGCGTCATGCTCGACTTTCACGCGCACTTTGGCAACAAGCGAGAGATCGTTGGCTACGACACCCTGATGCGTGTCATGGAAAAAGATAAGGTGGTTGTCGAGCCCGGCGATATGGTGTGTTTGCACACAGGCTTCGCGCAAATGTTGATGGACATGAAGGGTAAGCCTGACCTGCATACTCTGGAAACCAGCTGCGCAGCCTTGAACGGTCGGGACCAAAAGCTATTGAACTGGATCACCGACAGTCAGTTGGTGGTGCTGATGGCCGATAACTATGCCGTCGAGCATTACCCTGCAGTCGATCACGTGGGTTGTTGTGCGACCTTGCCATTGCATGAGCACTGTTTATTTAAGCTCGGCGTGCATCTGGGTGAAATGTTTTATCTCACACCTCTTGCAAAATGGTTACGTGAGCATGGCCGCAATCGTTTCTTGTTGACAGCACCACCATTGCGTTTGCCTGGCGCAGTGGGCTCTCCGTCGACGGCCGTTGCAACGGTTTAAGACGTGTATCGGTAAGTCTATGAATTGCACGCCCTCAACGCATTGAGGGCGTTTTTTTGAGAAAAAGATGAAAAAAATTATCAGAATTGGATCGGGTGCCGCGTGGTGGGGCGACCGTGTAGAGCCTGCAGCACTCAATGCAGAGAAAGGTGAGCTCGATTATTTGTGTTTTGAAACGATGGCTGAAGCAACGGTGTCGGCCGCGCAGGTGCGCGCGCGGCGCGACCCAAGTTTCCCTGGCTATGACACCTATCTAGATGACCGTATGCGTGCGGTGTTGCCCGCCTGTATGGCGCGTGGCACGAAGATTATTAGTAATCAAGGCTGGATTAACCCAGACGCTGCTGCGCAACGAGTTGTGCATTGGCTCAAAGAGTTTGGCTACACAGGCGTCAAGGTTGCTGCGGTGAATGGCAGTCTAATTACCGAGCATGTGTTGGAGCTGACCGACACCATTCTAGAGAATGGCAAACCCACGGCAAGTTTGCAGTCGACCTTGATCTCTGCCGAGGTCTATCAAGGTGCCGAGCCAATTGTGCAAGCCTTAAAGGCTGGTGCACAAATTGTGATTACTGGTCGTGTTGCTGATCCATCGATCTTTTTAGCACCGATGATGTTTGAGTTCGGCTGGGATCCACTGGACCACGTCAAGCTCGGACAAGGGACGGGGATTGGTCACATTCTAGAGTGCGGTGCGCAAGCGACGGGCGGCTATTTTGCTGACCCCGGCTTCAAAGATGTGCCAGAGCCTTGGAATTTTGGTTTCCCCATCGCTGAAGTCAGCCCCGATGGAAGTGCTGTGATCAGCAAAGTTGCCGGCACTGGTGGAGCGATCACCTTGCAAACTATCAAAGAACAATTGTTGTACGAGGTGCATGATCCTTTCAATTATTTGACGCCTGATGTAGTGGTGGACTTCTCGACGGCTGTGCTCGAGCAAGTGGGCCCAGATCGCGTCAAAGTCAGTCACATTAGCGGTAAGCCTCGTACACCAACGCTCAAAGTGTCGATTGGTTGCACCGAGGGGTTTATCGGTGAGGACATGTTTTTCTACGCAGGTCCGGGTGCGCTGCGTCGGGCGCAGCTGGCAAAGAAGATTCTGGAAGAGCGCTTCAAGATTGTGAAGCTCGAGGCCGAAGAAATTCGAATCGACTATCTAGGCTTAAACGCAATTCATGGTGATGCGACCCCTAAAGACGCGCCGGAACCTTACGAGGTGGCTGTGCGTGTTGCAGCTCGCACCAAGACGCGTGAGCAAGCTATCAAGGTCGGTCGTGAGATCGATGGGATGGCGGTGTCGGGCATTGCCCACACGGGCAAGCGTGTACCACACCAAGATCGCACGCGAGAAGTGATTGGTGTGTGGTCGTCGCTTGTGCCGCGCGAACGCATTGTGCCCACCGTCAACTATTTTGTGAGTTAAGCCATGAAAGTAAAACTTCAACATGTTGCGCATGCGCGTTCTGGCGATAAGGGCGATACCTCAAATATTGCTGTGTTTGCGTATACGCCAGAGTTGTACCCAATACTGAAGGCCCAGCTGACCGCTGAGCGTTTTAAAGATTTTTATGCAGGTGCTATTAAGGGTTCGGTCACCCGCTACGACGTCGATCAGCTGCACGCGATGAACTTTGTTGCGCAAGGTGCGCTTGGAGGGGGAGTGTCGCGTAGCTTGTGTCTGGATAATTATGGCAAAGCGTTGTCGGCCGCGATACTGAACTTTGAATTAGAGGTACCGGCGGCCTTGCAGTCTCACTTGCAAGGGCAACATCTTTTACCGAAAGCGTAAATTTTTAATGACCCACATACAGCAGTCCATAAAAACGTAGAGGAGCCAGTCATGATGAAAAATACTAAATGTTTGACGTGGGTAGGGAAGCTCACGTCAGCGGTCGCGGGCGCGCTGCTAGTTTGCGCTGGCGTATCTGCTCAAACTGCTTTTGCCGATCGCCCGATTAGAATCGTCGTGCCTTACCCAGCGGGCGGCACGACAGATCTGTTGGCCCGTGCAGTGGCACCTAAGCTCGGTGAGCGTCTGGGGCGGACTGTCGTAATCGATAATCGTCCCGGTGCGGGAGGCGTGATTGGTTCACAGCAAGTGGCGAAATCGCCCGCGGATGGACACTCCTTAGTCTTTGCGAGCATCGCTTCGCATGGAATTATTCCGGCGCTGCAAACCCCGCCACCTTATGATCCCGTGACAGATTTTGTTCCGATCACCCTGGTTGCGAGCACGCCTAACGTCTTGCTCGCGAACAATGATTTGCCGGTCAAGAACTTGAAAGAGCTCATCGCTTTGGCGAAGGCCAAGCCGGGCACTATCAATTTCGGCTCGACTAGTCATGGTGGGTCACCCCACATGAGTGGAGAGCTCCTTAAGTCCATGGCAGGGATCGACATCGTGCACGTGCCCTATAAAGGCGGCTCGCCGATGCTGGTGGACTTGATTGGCGGTCAAGTCGGTATCGGTATCGATAACTTGCCGTCTTCAATGGCCTTTATTAAGTCAGGTAAGGTTCGCGCCTTGGCCGTTACAACAACCAAGCGTTGGCCGGGGGCCCCTGAGATTCCAACCATGGCGGAGGCAGGGGTGCCTGGTTACGATGTATCTGCCTGGTTTGGGCTGATGGCTCCAGCGGGGACTCCCCAGCCTTTAGTGGATGAGCTGAGCCGCCATTTGATGGCAATTCTGCGTACACCAGAGATTGAAAAGCAGTTTTTTGAGTTGGGTGCACAACCTGTGGGTGATACGCCAGCTGAATTCAAGGCGTTTATTGTGGGTGAGCGTGACAAATGGAGTGGCGTCGCAAAATCCAACAATATCAAGTTGAACTAAGCGCAAACCCGTAGTTATATGCTCATTGTTGACGCCCCTGAGTGGATGGGGCAAACTGAGACCGTTACTGAACTTTTCTTAAGGACCGAGCCATGCGTCGATCACTTATCGCTGCCGCG
>JACCDH010062764.1_pt1 | contig 26369 bp, 23 predicted proteins | sample 7442481 | NCBI WGS metagenome assembly JACCDH01 (sample SAMN15323433, study PRJNA562643) | freshwater metagenome | isolation source: river surface water | place: USA:Blue River Watershed | collected 2017-08-15 | reverse complement strand
CTAGGCATACCGCCTTACCCCGCATCGCAGCTTTGCGGCATTGTTCGCCAGAGCGCTTGGATCGCGCCTTGCAGCGGCAGGCAGATGAGGGGGAGCCGAAAAGATGCATGGACCCATTGTAGCATAGAGACCAGCGTTGTTCAGGGTTTCCATGGCGGTGTTGTTCAACACAATGGCGCGGGTTATGGATATGGGCTTCGGTTTGGTGGCCACTATCTCTGTCTACAAACTAAAATGAGTTCGATCACTTTGTTCTTCTTTTCTTAGTAGGCACCTGCTATACGAATGTCAGGCCTAGCCTACGAGATCGCCTGTGCGGTCGCCCAACCCCGCCCCTGAGGCGGGGTTTATTATTTCAGATCAACGCCTTCGAAGCAGCTGTACTTCGAGCCAAGAGTTGCGTGATCTGCCTCGGTCAGCAAACACTCTATTAGCTTTCCGTCTTCTAGAAGGCGACGATAGGGGCGGTTCCCTGGATGATAGCCGCCCATGCAGACAGGCCACAGGTAGAGGTCTGCGAGCTGGGCCATGGGGGAAGACTTCGCCTTGAACCGCAGATCATAGAGGGTTGCGGCAAACTGATCTTTCGTCAGCGGCGCATATTTCCCTGAGTTCGTAGCATCGAAGGGCAGGCCTTCGGTGCGCAGCTCGCGGTAGTAGTCTGTCAGAGCAGCGTCTTCCGGCTTGTTGCATTTCTCGGGCAGCACTCGCAGCCGGTAGCCCTGCGAGATTGCAAATTTCGCCGACCGTTCCACAACGACGGAAAAGGCCGTCTTGCATAGCATCCAACGATTTTCAGTGTATTTTTCGGCGTACCGCACATTGTAGCCTGGCCGGTCGATGACACAGGCCACCCCCGTCACGGGTGCATCGCGCATGAGGCAATAGAGGTCTTCATAGAAGGCAGTCTGTTCGTCCTTCGTCTTGTCGCGTAGCCACAGGAAGCCCTCGTTCCGGGATCGGATTTCAGACGAATGCAGTGGGGCGGTTACACCCCATTTTTCAATAAAGACGGCATGCAGACGGCGGGCTTCATCCTCGTCTTCATCACACACCAGGACACCGCCGAGGGCAAACCAGTCAAAACCATGCGCGGGCATCTTCCCCAGTTTCTTGCTTGGGTGCCGCGTTCCAGAGTCGTCCAGGTACAGGTTCAGGATAGGCATTTTCTTCTGTGCTTCTGTCACGTCAGACCACGCTTTCCAGCAGCGCGATTTCATCTGGTGTCAGGTCGAACAGGCTGTAGACGATACTGTCGATCTGGGCTTCGGCTTCTGCAATCTCGGCAGACAGGCGAGCGATTTCGGCGCGGTCGCGGGTGATCCAGTCTTCCCAGGCGGAACGCTCGGCCAAGGGAATATCAGCCTTGAACACCTTCTTCACCTTGTCCGCCATCAGCGCCCATGGAACAGTTTGGCGTGATTGCGTAGCGTAGGGTTTGCGGCTCATCTTTACCCCAGTTGGAGTTGAAGATGATGAAGAAACCCGTGACGACGAAGGCGCCTGCCGCGCAGGTCGTGAAGGACATCCGGCGTGCGACGCGCAAGTTGCATTCGTCCGAGGAGAAGATCAGGATCGTGCTGTCCGGCCTTCGTGGCGAAGACAGCATTGCCGAGCTGTGCCGCAAGGAAGGGATCGCCCAAAGCTTGTATTACAGCTGGTCGAAGGAGTTTCTCGAAGCCGGCAAGAAGCGGCTGGCCGGTGATACGGCCCGCCAGGCGAATACAGGCGAGGTGAAGGATCTGCGCGCCGAGGCTTTGGCGCTGAAGGAACTGGTGGCCGATCTCAGCCTTGAAAACCGTCTGCTCAAAAAAAACATGACCGGGGCTGGGGGCGACCACGAATGAGATACCCAGCCGCTGAAAAGCTTGAAATCATCCGGCTGGTGGAGCAGTCGCATCTGCCTGTCCGGCGGACCTTGGCCAAGATAGGGATTCCGTCCACCACGTTTTACCGATGGTATGACCGCTATATCGATCATGGGCCCGAGGGGTTGGAGGACAGGCCCTCTTCCCCTTCCCGGGTCTGGAACCGCATCCCCGAGGCGGTGCGGGACCAGATCGTGACCCTGGCGCTGGAAGAGCCCGAACTGTCGCCACGAGAGCTGGCCGTCAAGTTCACTGATACGGAAAAGTATTTTGTGTCAGAGGCTTCGGTCTACCGGCTGCTCAAATCCCATGATCTCATCACCAGCCCCGCCTACGTCGTCATCAAGGCTGCGGATGAGTTCAAGGACAAGACGGCGGCGCCAAACCAGATGTGGCAGACTGATTTTACTTATCTCAAGGTCATCGGCTGGGGCTGGTTTTACCTGTCCACGATCTTGGACGACTACTCCCGCTACGTCATCGGCTGGAAGCTCTGCAGTAACATGCGGGCTGAGGATGTCACCGACACGCTCGACATCGCCCTTGCCGCATCGGGCTGCGGCAGTGCCAGAGTTCTGCACAAACCCAGGCTTCTGAGTGATAATGGCTCGTCCTATATCGCGGGGGATCTGGCGGAATATCTCGAAGACAAAGGCATGAAGCACGTCCGCGGCGCGCCGATGCATCCGCAGACCCAAGGCAAGATCGAGCGTTGGCACCAAACCCTGAAAAACCGCATCCTGCTCGAAAAGTACTTCTTCGAGGGGGAACTTGAGGCCGCAATCGCCGCCTTCATCGACCACTACAACAACCGCCGCTACCACGAAAGCATCGGCAACCTGACCCCAGCCGACGTCTACTTCGGTCGCGGCGAAACCATCCTGGCAGAAAGGAGACGCATCAAACTGCAAACCATCCAAAACCGCCGCTTGAACCATCAGCGTCAAGCAGCGTAACCTGAACCCGATGAGCCCGCGCCTTCCGCTCCAAAATCAGGCCGCATGTTCCAAATCTTTCGACGACGGACACACGGAAATCTTGTGACGACCGAACTTGGCACCCTCCGGTCAGAGGCTTATCGCGCACCAACACTCAAGCTTCGCCAGAGATTGGCGGAACGCCCCCGACCGTCAGTTTGCCTTGACGCTACTGTTTCATACCAAGAATGCGGTGGGCGCGGGCAATCACCGGGGCGTCGATCATTTCGCCAACGAGTGCCGTGACCCCGACCGAGCCCTGGGCCGCCGCAATGACCCGTTCAGCCCAGGCCTGCACTTCAGGCCCATGAGCAAAGGCGCTGCGGATGCCGGGCAGTTGCGCGGGGTGGATGGCGGCGGCCGCATTCATGCCCAAATGACGGCCACGCTCGACCGCCCTTGCATGAGTCTCAAGGTCCCGGAAGTTGGCGATGGAGCCAGGAAAGCCGATGGCCAGTAGCCCCCGGCGCGCGGCGGCGGCGGCGATCATCGCGGCCAGAAGGTCCAGTGCGCCCTTGCCAGGATCGGTGCCCAAGGCAGCCGAATAGTCTTCGGAACCGAGCATAAGCCCGACGACCTGCGGCACCAGCGCCAGATCGGAGAGCGCAAACAGCGCGGCGGGCGTCTCGACAAGGGCGATGAGGCCGATCTTGCCGTCCGACAGGTCGGCCGCATTGTGCAGCGGACGGTCATCCTCGCACTTGGGCACCATGATTGCGGCCAGCCTGGAAAGATCGGCGGCGGCAATGTCCTGAACCATCTGGGCTAGCGGGGCGTTCACCCGCAGGACACATGGCACCCCCGCCTCTGCCAGCGCCGCCTGATCGGCGGCCAGCCTGACGCGCGCGGCGGATTTCGCCTCGGGCGCGATGGCGTCCTCAAGATCAAGAATCACCGCATCGGGCCGGTGACGGATGGCGCTGGCCAGATGGCGTTCGGCCCCGACGGGCACAAAGATCAGCGCTTGCCAGGAGGGAACCTCGATCATGCCCGATGTCGGCCGTTGGAATGGAATTCCGCACGAAGGGCGGCCGAATGTTCACCCAGGGCCGGAACGGCCCCCGCCCCCGCCGGCGCATCGGAAAAGCGCACGCCGCGCGCCATCATCTCGACCGGGCCGGTCGGGGTTTCGGTGCTGAGGTGGCGGGCCTGCGGATGATGGACCATGTCCTCCATGCTGGAGAGCCGGCCGCAGGCGATGCCCGCGCCTGACAGGGCCGCCATCGCGGCCTCGCGGTCAAGCGCGCCCAGAACCGGGGCCAGAAGCGCATCAATCGCGTCGCGGTTCGACACGCGGGCCACATTGGTGGCAAAGCGCGGATCGGACACCAGTGCGGGGGTCCGAAGGACGGCTGTGCAGAGCGCGGCCCATTCGCGGTCATTCTGCACCGAAAGAAGGATCTGATGCCCGTCGGCGCAGACAAAGGCGCCGTAGGGGGCAATCGAGGGGTGGCGCAGGCCAAGCCGGGGCGGCGGCGCGCCGCCGTAACGGGTTTGCAGGTAGGGGACATTCATCCAGTCGGCCATGGTGTGGAAAAGCGACACCTCGACCGCGCGGCCCTGACCGCTCCGCCCCCGGGCGATCAGCGATTGCAGGACGGCGGCAAAGGCGGTCTCACCAGCAGCAATGTCACAGACCGAAATGCCAACGCGGGCACTGCACTCGGGAGTGCCATTCACGGCCAGAAGCCCGCTTTCGCCCTGGATCAGCATGTCATAGGCCTTCTGGTCGCGGTAAGGCCCGTCCTCGCCATAACCACTGATCGAGACGTGGATCAGCCGGGGATGGGCCTTGCACAGCTCGGTCGCGCCGAGGCCCAGACGGTCGGCCGCACCAGGGGCAAGGTTTTGCACGAACACATCGGCCGCCGCGACCATCCGGCGCATCAGGCCCATGTCCTCGGCCTGGCGTAGGTCAAGGCAGATGGATTCCTTGCCCCGGTTGATCCAGACGAAATACGCGCTCTCGCCATGCACCAGCCGGTCATAGCCGCGGGCAAAATCGCCCTCTGGGCGTTCGACCTTGATCACGCGGGCCCCCGCATCGGCCAGCCGCGCCGTGGCAAGGGGCGCTGCAACCGCCTGCTCGAGCGAGACGACAAGTATGCCTTTAAGATCTGTCATGCCCGCCCTCCACTGCAACCGGCAGTCGCAGGCTAGTCCTGGCAGTGCCGGGGCGGGTAATAGCCCTTTCCTTGAAAGGCTATATGCTGGCCTGATAGCTTGCCGCTCCAAGGTTCCGGCGCGCTAAAGCTCCTTCAGAGCCCCGGAAGCGGCAACCCCCACCGAAGGCGGATCACAGGCGGCAGGGCGTGTTGCGGTTGCGGCAGCGAAGCTGCCCAGCAGGTGATCGCGCAGGATTTCGGCCGCAAGGTCGCTGCGCCCGGCCACAATGGCATCGAAGATGCGTTCATGCTGATCCCAGATCGTGTCGGGATAGCTTTCGGCCGAGTGCAGGATTTCTTTCATCGCTCGGCGGATATGGGCCCAGTAAACGCGCATCGTCTCCTCGATCACGCGATTGCCGCTCATCCGGTAAAGCAGCCCGTGAAAGGCCACATCGGCCTTGACCATGCCGGGCAGGTCATCGGCCCGCCGGGCAGCCCAGCCCGCCGCAATGATCGCCGCCCCCTCCTGCCGCAGTGCCGGATCCAACGGGCGGGCACCGGCCAGGGTCACCGCCAGCGGCTCTACCACGCCGCGAAAGTCATAGATCTCACGGAAGAAATCCAGATCAAGCGGCGCGACCACCACACCGCGCCGCCCGGTGGTTTCGACCAGCCGATTCGCCCTGAGCATCCCCAGCGCGGCATTGACCGGCTGCCGCGACACGTTCAGCCGCGCCGCGATGTCATCCTGCGTCAGCCGCTCGCCCGGTTTGAGCAGACCGACGCAAATGGCGTTCTCAAGGATGTCATAAGTCTGTTCTACAAGGGATTTTGGCGGCTCTACGGGTCTCATGGCACCTCTTCTACCCCCATTAAACCGAGATTTCGGCGTTGGGACATAGAGAATTGCTATATCAGAAATTGGATTTCGTATACGGTATTCGGCTGGTATACTGCGGAGACCCGGCTTTGGAAAGGCGCTGCCCATGGATATTCGGCACCTGAAGTATTTTGTCGCCATCTCTGAAGAGAAATCGCTCTCGGCCGCCTCGCAGCGGCTGGGCGTGGCGCAGCCTTCGCTGTCGCAGCATGTGATCCGGCTGGAGGACGAGTTGGGGGTGGCGCTGATGGTGCGCTCGCCGCGCGGCGTGGTGCTGACCGATGAGGGCCATCTTCTGGTGCGCCATGCCCGCGAGATCAGCCGGTCGCTGGAGGCCTGCATTTCCGAGATGAAGGAGGCGGGCGGCACCATTCGCGGCCCGGTCGCCTTTGGCCTGCCGCCTTCGGTTTCGATGGTGATGTCGGTGCCGCTGGCCGAGACGGTGCGTGTCGAGCTGCCCGAGGTGCGGTTGCAGGCGATTGAATCGATGTCGGGTTATATCAAGACCTGGCTGGAAGATGGCACGGTGGATCTGGCCTTTCTTTACGATCTGGATCGCAAGGAAAACTTCCATGCCCGCCACCTTCTTGACGAACAGCTGTGCTTTTTCTCGGCCCCCGATGCCTGGCCGCTGGATACTCCGCCCGGCCAGCCGGTGCCCTTGGCCGATATCGTCGGGCTTGATCTGATCCTGCCCTCGCCCAACCATGGGCTGACGCGCACCATCGCCCGCCATTCCAGCGAGCGCGGACTGGCCTTGAACGTGGTGATCGAGATGGATGCGATGACGCAGATCAAGGAGTTGGTGGCGCGCGGGTCGGGTCATACGATCTTTGCCCCGGCGGCGGCACATGATTTCGTCGGGCGCGGCGAATTGGTGAAATCACCGATCATCGACCCCACGATCACCCGGCCGGTGCTTTTGGTCACCAACCCCGCCCGCGCGCAAAGCCGCGCGGCGCAGGCGGTGATCGACCGGACGATGACGGTGGCGCGCGATCTGGTGCGCCGGGGCATCTGGGAGGGGCGGCTTGCGCCCGAACTCGAAACCCGGGCGAGCTAGAGCCCGAGGCTCTGGCAGCCAGACCCAAGCCGGATTTGCGCGCCCCCTGCCCGCACCGCAAGGTTTGCGCGCAAGGAAACGGCAGGGGGCAAGGCATGCAGGGCAGCATCGGGGGCAGCATTTGGTTTGACACCGACAAGGTTCTGATCGGCGGGCGGTGGCAACCCGCCACGGGGGGCGAGCGGCTGGAGCTGTTGAACCCTTCGGACGGCCGTCCCCTGGCAGCGATTGCGCGCGGCACGGCTGAGGATATCGACATGGCCGTGGCCGCGGCGCGCGGGGCGTTGCGGGGCAGCTGGGGCGCCCTTGCGGCGGCCGAGCGGGGTCGGCTGATGCTGGCGCTGTCGCGGCTGATCCTTGAACGCAAGGAGGATCTGGCGCGGATCGAGGCGCTGGATGTGGGCAAGCCCCTGACTCAGGCGCGGGCCGATGCGGTGGCCATGGCGCGCTATTTCGAGTTCTACGGCGGGGCGGCCGACAAGGTGATGGGCGATACCATCCCCTATCTGGCCGGTTACAGCGTCTGGACCCTGCGCGAGCCGCATGGGGTGACGGGCCATATCGTGCCTTGGAACTATCCGATGCAGATTCTGGCGCGGTCGGTTTCGGCGGCGCTGGCCATGGGCAATGCCTGTGTCATCAAGCCGGCCGAAGAGGCCTGTCTCACGGCGCTGGCCATGGCAGAGCTGGCGCGCGAGGCGGGGTTCCCCGATGGGGCGATCAATGTGGTGCCGGGCCTTGGGACCGAGGCGGGGGCGGCGCTGACGCGTCATCCGGGGATCAACCACATCTCGTTTACCGGCTCGGTCGGGGTGGGGACGCTGGTGCAGCAGGCGGCGGCGGTGAACCATGTACCGGTTACGCTGGAACTTGGGGGTAAGTCGCCGCAGATCGTCTTTGACGATGCCGATCTGGACCGGGCGCTGCCGTTTCTGGTGGCGGGAGGCACTCAGAACGCGGGGCAGACCTGTTCCTGCGGGGCGCGGATTCTGGTTCAGCGCAGCCGCTATGCCGAAGTGCTGGAGCGTCTGGCCGCGCGCTATGGCGCGCTGTCGGTCGGACCGGCGGTCGAGGATCTGGACCTTGGCCCGCTGATCTCAGCCCGGCAAAAGGCGCAGGTTGAGGGGATGCTGGCTTTGGGGGCGGACCTGCACTTGGCCGCGCTCGGCCGGGTGGTGGATGCGGCGCCATCGGGTGGGTTCTATGTGGCCCCTGCCCTTTTCGCCGATGTCCCGCCAGACCATCCCCTTGCCCAGCACGAGGTGTTCGGTCCGGCCCAGGTGGTCATTCCCTTTGACGATGAGGCCGAGGCGGTCGCCATTGCCAATGGCACCGAATACGGGCTTGTCGCCGGGGTCTGGACCAGGGATGGCGGGCGTCAGCTGCGCATGGCGCGCGACATCAGGGCGGGACAGGTGTTTGTGAACAATTACGGCGCCGGCGGCGGGGTGGAATTGCCCTTTGGCGGATCGGGCAAATCGGGCCATGGCCGCGAAAAGGGGTTCGAGGCGCTTTACGGGTTTTCCACCGTCAAGACCGTTGCCACCTGGCACGGCTGACCGGGCATAGGCGGCGGGCCAGAGGCTTCGGCCTTCGCTCATGCCGCGCGCCCCCTTTTCAGGGGGTGGCGGTGGCCTGCATCGTCAGTACGCCCTCGGCGGTGCGGACACGCAGCGCGATCTCGTCCTCGGCCTTTTGCGCCTCGATCCGCACTGGCAGACCGCAGATCAGCGGGCTGACCCCACGATAGCGCAAGCGCGCGGGCAGACGGCTCAGCATCTCGGTCACGAGGTTCAGCATCAAGAGCGCCTGCATCGGACCATGCACCACAAGCCCACCATAGCCTTCGACCCCGGTGGCATAGGGCAGGTCATAATGGATGCGGTGGCCGTTGAAGGTCAGCGCCGAATAGCGAAACAGCAGCACCGAATCGGGGGTCAGCTCCCAGGCGGCGGCGGTCTGCCAGGCCTCGGCCTTGGGTGGAACGGCAGGGGGCGCGCCCGGCGTGGGGTCGCCGCGATAGACGATGTCCTGGCGTTCCTCGATCCGCAGATCGCCTGCGACATGCAGGCGGTGGCGCAGGGTGACAAAGCCCAGCCGACCGCTTGAGCCCTCCTTGAAGGTGATGTCGGTCAAGGTGCTGTCACGGGTGACAAGATCGCCGGGGGCCAGGGGGGTGTGGAACACCAGTTCCCCCCCCGCCCACATGCGGCGTGGCAAAGGCAACGCGGGCAGGAAAAGACCGGGGCGCGGGTGGCCGTCGCGGCCAAGCGCCTGGGGTTCGGCCAGATCGGGGGCGAGCGCCCAATGCAGGCCCGGCGGCACGGCGCCGGGGCCAAGATGGCTGGGAAAGGTGGCGCGGAATTCATCGATCAGGCGCTGGGACACCTGATCGCTGCACGACCAGGACAGGCCGATCCAGCGCTCGGGCCCAGCCTCAGGTGTGGTCTCGGGACCAGTTTCGGGCAAGAGCGGGCCTTGCCTCATCCGTCCACCCTCAGCAGCTGGCCCAGCGCGCGCGCCGAAAGCCCGTCAAGCCCCGCGACCGCCGACCACAGGGCATCGGCGCGGGGGCCCAAAAGCCCCTCGGCCTTGGCGCGAAGGCTGGTCTGCAAGACCTCAGCCGGGAGGGGGGCGGCCAGATCATGGGCAAAGGGCAGGATGCGCCCGTCGGTCAGCACCACCTCGCCCCTGGCCTGCATGTCGCCGATGGCCGCATCGCCCGTGACCTCGACCCGCCCGGCAAAGGACGCCAGCGCCGGATCCGCGGCCAGGGCATCGGTATAGGCGGTCTCGGCGGCGGTGGGGATCCTTGCCAGCACCATGCCCGCCAGCCAGGCATAGGAGAACTTGACCTCAAGCCCGGTGCGCGGGGTCTTGATGTCGCAGACCCGCAGCCAGCGCGGGCTGGTGCCGAGCCGGATTTTCGCCACCTCGGCCGACCGCAGACCTTCGGACGCCACAAGGGCCGCCAGCGCCTCGATCATCGCATGGGTGCCATGGCAGCAGGCGTGCAGCTTGTATTTCACATCGGTAAAGACAAAGCGGCCGGGCGGCGGATCGTCCCAGACCCCTTCGGTCTGGGGGGCGTCGGAATGGGTGGGCACAAAGCCCTGCGGCCCCTCGATCCCGTCATCGGCCGAGGTAAACCCGGCTTGCGCCAGGAGCGCACATTCCACCCCGTTCGCCGCAGAGATTCCGGCGTTGTAGGGCTTGCCCATGGTGCCGAACTGCGACTTCAGCCCCGAGGCGCGCGTGGCGCAAAGACCCAGCGCCGCGCGCACCCCGGTCCGGTCCAGCCCGTAAAGCCGACATGCGGCCACCGTGGCGCCAAAGGCCCCGGCGGTGGCGGTCTGGTGAAATCCGCGGTTGTAATGCCCCGCGCCCAGCACCATCCCGATGCGGACCGAGGCCTCGGCCCCCAGAAGAAAAGCATCGGCCACCGCCGCCGCCGGCGCATCGACCGCCTCGGCTGCTGCCAGCGCGGCAGGATAGATCCCGACCGAGGGGTGGCCGACATGGGCGAAATGGGTGTCGTCGTAATCGAGCGCATGGCTGGTCGCGCCGTTGACCAGCGCGGCCGCGCGCGCGGGCATCGCCCCGCCGCCCATGACGCTGGCGAACGGATGGCCCCCCTCGGCCCCGATCACCGCCCGCAGACGCAGGGCCAGAGGCTCATTCACCCCGGCAAGCCCGCAGACCATCCAGTCAAAGAGCGAAAACCGGGCCATCTGACGCGCAGCGGCCGGAAGGACGGCAGCCGGAAGGGCAGCAAGGTCGAGAACCTGGTCGATCGTGGTCATGCGCGCGCCTCTCCGTAGGATTTCGGCAGGCCCAGAACCTGCTCGGCTATGTAGCACAGGATCAGATTGGTCGAGATCGGCGCAATCTGATAAAGCCGCGCCTCGCGGAACTTGCGTTCGACATCGTATTCCTCGGCAAAGCCAAAGCCGCCGTGGGTTTGCAGGCAGGCCTCGGCCGCCTCCCAACTGGCATCGGCGGCCAGCATCTTGGCGGTATTGGCCTCGACCCCGGGATTGAGACCGGAATCATACATGGCCGCAGCGCGATAGACGATTGCCTCGGCGGCCATCAGATGGGCCTGGGCGCGCGCCAGCGGAAACTGGATGCCCTGATTGCGCCCGATGGGCGCGCCAAAGACGATGCGCTCCTTTGCATAGTCGGCCCCCTTCTTCAGGAACCACTTGGCATCCCCGATACATTCGGCCGCAATCAAGATGCGTTCAGAATTCATGCCCGACAGGATGTAGCGGAACCCCTTGCCCTCTTCGCCGACAAGGGCATCGGCGGGGATGCGGAGGTTGTCGAAAAAGACTTCGGTCGTGGCGTGGTTCATCATGGTGCGGATCGGGCGGATGGTGATGCCGCGCCCCAGATGCTCGCGCATGTCCAGCAGAAAGACCGACAGGCCCTCGGTGCGGCTGGCGGCCTGCTCGCGCGGGGTGGTGCGCGCCAAAAGCACCATGAGATCGGAATGTTCGGCCCGGCTGGTCCAGATCTTCTGGCCATTGATCACCCAATGATCGCCGTCACACCGTGCCGTGGTCTTGAGCGCAAGCGTATCGGTGCCCGAGGTGGGTTCGGTCACGCCAAAGGCCTGAAGCCGCAGCGAGCCATCGGCGATACCCGGCAGATAGCGGCGCTTTTGTTCGGCGCTGCCGTGGCGCAGGACGGTTCCCATCGTATACATCTGGGCGTGACAGGCGGCGGCATTGCAACCATGGCGATGGATTTCCTCAAGGATCACCGCCGCAGCCGTCAGGTTCAGCCCCGAGCCGCCGAATTCCTCGGGGATCATGGCGGCAAGATAACCTTCGCGGATCAGCGCCGCGACAAAGTCATCGGGATAGGCGCGGCGGCTGTCGAGATCGCGCCAGTAGCTGCCCGGGAAATCTGCGCAGACCTTGGCCACGCCTTCGCGAATGGCGACATAATCGGCGGTCGGGTCGAAATCCGGCATCGGAGGGGTCCTTCTGATTGCACTGGGATGAGGGTCGCAAAGCGGCAGGTCAAAGCAAAAGAGGGTTTGGCGATGGCAGCCATCGGCGCGGGCTCTGACCTGTCATTCCGGGATGGAGGCATGTGGGCATGGGCGGGATGGGAGCGGGAACGGATCATGGATCAAGCGCTGGTCTCGGTGCCATGGCGCAGGCTCTTGGCCTCTTGCGCGATGCGGTCAAGAAGAGCCGAGGGCAGCGTGCGCGCCGCGCCAGGTGGGCGCAAGAGCGCGATGGTGCGCACCATGCCGGGGTCGTCGATGCCGGTCAGGCAGAACCGGCCCTCGGCCGCGTCGCGGGCGACCGAGTTGCGCGGCAGGATGGTGGCATAACCGCCCGCCTCATCAGCGATCATCGCCTTCACCGCGTTCAGGCTGTCGAGTTCCAGCGCAGGAGAGAGCGACAGCCCCCGGGCGGCAAAGATGGCGTCGATGATGCGACGCAGCTGGTGGATGCGGCTGGGCAGGATCAGCCGCAGCCCCGCCACATCGGGCAGGCCGATCGGGCTTGCCGGTGGCAGGGCACACGCGGCCAGCACGAGGTCCTCGGTCAGAAGCGGGGTTTCGTTCATGCCGTCGGGGTCGCCGGTGGCATAGCTCAGCGCAAGATCAAGGTGGCCTGCCAGCATCAGACGGCGCAGATCGCCGGAATAGGCCTCGATGATGTCCAGTTCTGGCGCGCCAGCCAACGCGCGCATCGCCTCTTGCACCGGTTCGCGAAACAGCGGCGCGATGGTGGGGCAGATGCCCAGCGTCACCTGCTGCGGCGTGGCGGCAAAGTCGCGGCGCAACTGATCAACCACCGCATCCAGCCCTTCGAGATGGTGGCGCACGCGGTCCAGAAGGATCTGGCCCGGCTCGCTGGGCGTAGCGTTGCGACCGTTTCGGGTGAACAGCGCAATCCCGAGTTCCTGCTCGAGAATCTGCATCTGGCGCGTCAGGGCGGGTTGGGCGATGCCCACGGCAAGGGCGGCGCGCGAAAAGCCACCGTGATCGCAGACGGCCAGAAAGTAGCGCAGACGCCGAATGTCCACCCCGGTCGGGTCAATGCGTGCCATGGCCTAGCGCCCCGAATTCGCGGCCGAGCGGCCGCGCCCCCCATTCGCCCGCTCCCCGCTGATCCGGCCAAGTGCCGCCGCAATCCAGGCGGGCGGGCGCGTCAGGCCGGGCCGTTCCTGGGCGAAGTGGTGCAGATGGACCTCGTCCGTCAGCCCAAGGCCGCAGCGATAGGCCAGCCACCAGACCAGCGGCACCCCCAGAAGCCAGAACAGCACCTGCCAGGCCCAGAGCGAGGGCAGGCCAAGGGCGGCCTCGCCTTCGGTAAAGATCGGTTGGCTGAAAAAGCTGTTGCCCAGGATCGCCCCCGGCCCAAGCGCAAGGAAGGACCAGATCAGTGTCAGCGACCATTTGGCGCCGCGCGCGGCGCGGCCGCCGAAATCAACCCGCGCCTGGGCGGCAAAGGCATCGTGCAGGCGGTCGCGGTGGCTGCGTTCGGCGCCCTTGCGGGTGAAGATCGAGACGAGAAGCACGGCGGACAGGTTCAGAACCAGCCCCCATCCGGCCGAATGGATGGTCATCGGCCAGCGGCCCCAAGGCAGATCGAGAAACAGCCCCTCGAACAGGATCAGGCCCGCCGGTTCGGTGAACAGAACGGCAAGGCTGCCCAGGATCAGGCCGGTGAGGATGGCGCTGCGACTGACCCAGCGCAGGAAGGAAAGGCCCAGAAGCGCGGGGAAAAGCTGGGCCGAAAGCGGCAAGGCAAGGCTTGCGAAGACCGCAGCCGAGAGCGGTGAGAAGGTGGCAAGGGCCGCCACCAGACCATAGGCCAGCACCAGCGCGATGCGCGCGGCCAGACGGGCATCGCGCGGCGACAGCCCCGGCAGGATGAAGGCCAGCACCAGATCGCGCATCACCAGAAGCGTGCCCGAGACCACGAAGAACGCCGTGGCCATCAACCCGCTGAGAAGCGTCATCAGCGCGAGACCCGCCCCCGCCAAGGGATCGACCGCGCCCAGCGCCGCCACGAGGCCTGCAAGCCCCCCCTCCCCCGCGCGGGCCGCAAGGATCGGCGCGAGCAACAAAAGCCCCCCGGTGACCAGCCCGGCCATGACCCAGACCGTGCCGAAGGCTAGGCCACGGCCGCCCGCGGTGGTGGTTCCAAGGAAAAGAATACCGGGCGAGAGCGTCAGCCCGACCAGGGCAAGCGCCCCCGACAGGATGGCCAGGGTCGTGAAGATGCCGCCCTGGGCTGTCTCCTTGCCGATCCCGGCGGAATACTGCGCAACGCCCGGGATGGCATCAGCCAGCGTGCTTTCGGGCACCGGAATCGCCGCCAGGGGAAAGCCCGCGCCGGGCAAGAGAAACTCGGCCAGGCCTGTGCCAAGGACCAGGAGCGTGACCAGCAACAGCGCTTCGATGGCCAGGATCAGGATGGCCGCACGCCAGCCGCCCACCACCGCCGGCAGCATCAGGGCAAAGCCAAGCGCCCAGATCGCCACACCGCGCGGCACCACGCCTCCGGTATAGGCCGACACAAGCCCCCCGGCCCCCGACAAGAGCCCCGCCGCAAAGGGCAGCGCGAAAAGAAGCGCCACGGTCAGCGCGAAAAGCCGCAGCGTGATGCTGCCGTAATGGCTGGAGAGCGCCTCGATCGGGCTGGTCAGCCCCAGAAGGCGGGTGGCAAGCCACAGGCGTTTTTGCACAAGGATCAGCGCGAGCGCCGCGAGGACAAGGCCCAGCGCCAGATGGCTGGCCTGCAAGCCATAGCGCCCGACCAGCGTCAGATGGCCGGGCAGGTCGATCCCGCACAGCACAAACCCGCCCGAGGCAAAGACCGCCGCCCATCCCGGCAGCGCCGCACCGGCATCAAGAAAGCTACGCGGATCGCCGTCAGGATTGGCGCCACGCGCAACCATAGTGGCGACATAAAGCCCAAGGGCGGCAAGCAGGGCCAGAAGGGTCAGCAGGAGCGCGGTCACTTGCGCCCCCCGCGATGGGGCAACCGGCTTGCGGCGCGCGGATTGTTGTCGCGGATCACGTCGAACACCTCAAACGCCCGACGCGGTCCGTGACGGGTGACAAGGTAAAAGACCACCGCCGCCACCAAAAGCGCGGCCCCCCCTGCCAAGGGCAGGAAGAAGGCCTGGGCAAACCCCGGGCGCACCAGCGTCGTCAGCACCAGCGCCAGAAGCGCGGCCAGCGACAGGACCAGCGCAAGCGCCACCTCGCGGGCGGAAAAGCCCGTGCCAAGGACGGCGTTGACGATGACATGGCCGCCAAACCCGGCCAGCAGAGCGGCAAAGCCGCCCGCCAGCCAACCAAGCCCTGCCCCCGAAAGGCCAAGGTGGAACAGCACCACCGCCACCGCACCGGCCGCGAGCCAGACCGCGATCACCAGCGCATGCCGGTCCAGCCTGTCTTTTGCCTCAAGCTCCTGCATTGGCCCAGCCCCTGTCACGTTGCGCGTGCTTCACGGTTCACCCCTGATCGGATCAATCGTCGTCCTTGCCGGATTTGGCACCCGGCACAGGGGGGAAGTTGCGGAAGGACATGCCACCGGCCGAACCGAGGTTCTTCAGAGGCAGGCCGATTTCCTCCATCAGCCCATCGACGAAGGCGACCTGCGTGCGATACTTCATGGCCGAATTCACGACCTGATCGGACACGCTGCCGCCACCACCGCCGCCCGTGCCACCGGCACCGGTTTCGGAGGGGCTATTCAGTCCGGGCAGGCCATCGACTTGCAGGATCTTGATCGATTCGATGTTTTCCATCGGCTTGACGGTTTCGCGGATGATCTGCGGCAGCGTCTTGACAAGATGTTCGTAGATGGCGCTGCGGCGGCTTTCGTCACTGCGCATGTTCTCGGCATCGTTGATCTTGCGCGCACCTTCGGCATCGGTCTCATAGCGCACCTCGGCGGCCTTGGCCTCGGCGATCTCGGCCAAGGCGCGCTGTTCGACCGCCGATTTCTCGGCCTCGGCCAGCTTGACCAGACGCAGGGCCTCGCGTTCGGCGGCCGCTTCGGCGGCGATGATCTCCACCTTCTTGTTGCGCGAGGCAGCCTCTTCGGCCCGCACGGTCGAGACCTGTTCCTCGGCGGCGGCCAGCTGCTTGCGGGCCTCGGCCTCATTGGCGCGCGCGACCGCCTCCTCGATGGCCTTGTTCGTCACGGCGATCAGGCGCTGCTTGTCGGCCAGTTCGATCTCCATGTCCTGTTCGATCACGAACCGGTCGATGTATTTCGACGCGGCAACGCGCAGTTCCTCGATCTCGCGGTTGGCGACGATGGCGGCATCCTCGACCTTCCGCTGGCTGAGCGTCTCGGCCAGCTTGATCTTTTGGGTCTTGGCGATTTCCTGCTGGGCCACATCCTCGTCTCTGGCGATGCGTTCCAGCTCCACCGCGTGGCGTTTGGCAATCGCAGCGCGTTCCTGTTCGGCGGCGGCCTGTTCGTTGCTGACGCGGATTTCCTTGTCCTTCTCGACGGCCAGAAGTTCAATCGTCTTGGCGGTCTCGATGCGGTGCGCCTCGACCTCGCGTTCGCGGGCCAGACGGGCCTGTTCGATTTCGGCCGCCGACTTGCTGTCATAGACCTCGATCTCGAGACGCGACTTGATCTCGGCCTCCTTGACCAGACGCTCACGCTCGATCCGTTCGGCCTCGACCTGCTGGCGGGTCTGAAGCCGCTCGGTCTCAAGCCGGGTGCGCGAGGCGATTTCGGAAAGTTCCACCTCCTTGTGCCGCTCGATCTCGAGTGTGCGCACCTCGTTCGTGGCGCGGATGCGTTCGGCCTCGACGGCCTGATCCTTGGCGATGCGGATGCGTTCCGCCTCTTCCTCGGCGCGCAGCTTGGCCTGGGTGATGGCGACGGTCGAGGCCGACCGCTCGGCTTCGATCTCGGCCTGCTGGGCGGCCTTGCGGATCTCGATGGCGCGGGTCTGGTCGATGCGGGCATATTCCAGATCGCGGTCGATCTCGAGGGCGCGCTGTTCGGCCTCGTAATCCTTGAGCTTGATGTCGATGCGCGCCTCGTTCTCGATGCGGTTGCGGGCCTTGCGGCGCTCTTCGATTTCCTCGGTCAGTCGCGTCAGACCCTCGGCGTCAAAGGCGTTGGCAGGATTGAACACCGCAATGTCGGTCTGGTTCAGCGCCGTCAGAGAGGCGTTTTCCAGTTCCAGCCCGTTGGCGCCCAGCGTCTGCCCGGCCAGATCGGCGACCTTGCGGATATAGCCCAGGCGGTCCTGATGGATCTCTTCCATGGTCATGGTGGCTGCAACCGCCGCCATGGCGTCGACAAACCGGCCCTGGATGATTTCCTTTAGCGCCATCGGGTCCAGGGTGCGCGCGCCCAGCGTCCGGGCCGCAGTCGAGACCCCGTCCCGAGTGGCGATGACGCGGACGAAGAATTCGGCCACGATATCCACCCGCAGCTTTTCGCGGGTGATAAGCGACTGTTCCCCGGACCGGCGGATTTCGACCGGGATGGCGTTCATGTTGACGACCGTGATGTCGTGGATGATCGGGATCACCAGCGCACCGCCGCCCATGACCACCCGCTCGCCGCCCGAACCGGTGCGGACAAAGCTCTGGTCCTTTGAGGAGTGGCGGTAAAGCCAGTGCAGAAGGTAAACCCCGACCGCAATCAGGATCGTGAGCAGGATGAGAATGGCAATCGCGTCAGCGCCGGTCATGGTATGCGTCCTTTCGTCAGGCGGTGCCCAGGCCTTTCAGCGGGGCGGCTCAGTAGCGTTCCTGTCCGGCCACGGCCAGGACGATGAGCGACGGGGTGATGAGGTTGATGAGGTCGAAGAGGGTGTAGAGCGCGATGACACCCGAGGCCTGGCCAGCCCCGATGACGACATCGACAAAGTGCAGGATCGGGTAGATGGCCCAGCCGATAGTAAGGATCAGCCGGATCCAGAAGTAGCCAAGGCGCACGGCGCGGCTGCCCTTGCGGACAAGGTCGGGCATGGCGCCGAAATACATCTCGCCCAGGATGTAAAGCCAGAATCCGATGGACAGAAGCACGCCCAGCGTCGGGTTGAAAAAGCCCGCATCGCCAAGGTAGCGCGCAAAGACCATCAGAAGTGCCGCCGCCGTCATGCGCCAGAACACACCGACAGGCACCTTGCCCAGGGTGCGGGCAAAGAAGTAGACGGCCGCCACCTGAAGTGGGTGGACGGTGAACCAGCCGGCAAAGCGCACCCCGCCGCTCGCCTGCTGGGCCTGAAGCCACAGCTGTGCCGCGCCGATGTAGTGCAGCGACGAGGCGAGGGAGGCCACGCCCACCATGGCCAGCGGCACGCGCCATTTCTCATTGGTCCAGCTCAGGCCCAGAAAGCAGAGCGCGGCTGTCGAGAAGGTGGCCAGAAGTGCGGCCGCATAGGCGCTGCTGACGACATCCTGGGTGATGAAGAGTGTTCCGAACATGTCTATTCCTCAGACTTGCGCCCTGATGTGTGGTGCCCGGCCATAAAGCGCGACCATGGGCAGGATCAGCAGGCCGAAGATGAATTGCTGCCATTCGTATTTCAGGCCGATCCCGATCAGGAACGACGAGAGGACCTGAAGCACGAGGACGCCGATGACGGTAAAGCCGTAGCCGCCGTAGCCGCCCATCAGCGAGGTGCCGCCGATGACGACTGCGGCCAGCGTGGTGAAGAGGTAGGGATCACCCACCCCGATGAAGCCGCCGCCCGACCAGCCCAACAGAAGGCTGCCGGTCAGGGCGGCGAAAACGCCCGAAATGACATAGGCGAGTGTCCAGTATTTCAGCTCGCTCACCCCAATCAGCCGGGCCGAGCGGCGGTTGCCGCCAAGCGCATAGACATGGCGCCCGAAGGCCGAATACCGCAGCCCGATTATCACGATGATGGCCAGCACGATCCAGATCAGGATGGTGGGCGGGAAGGCCAGGCCAAAGGTGGTGCCGTTCATCGCCGCCAGGTTTTGCAGCCAGGGCGGCACGGTGCCAAAGACGTTGCCGCCAAAGGCCGACCCGATCGAGGTGAGGATCTGGGTCAGACCGGCAACCGCAAAGCCGGTTCCAAGTGTCAGGATCAGCGCCTGGCCTTGCAACTTGTAGGTCAGAAGCCCGTTGATCAGCCCGATCACCCCACCGATCACCAGAACGAAGATCAGCGCGATGAAGGACGGCACGCCCAGAGAGATCACGAACAAGAGCCCGATATTTGCCGCGCCGATGACGAAGGGGATCGAGAGGTCAAGCCCGCCCATCAGCGCCACCAACGTCTGCCCGATGCAGGCGATGCCAAGGAAGGCCGCAAAGAGCAGGATCGCCTTGACGTTCGGCCCCGACAGAAAGCCCGGGATGGTGAAGGAGGAAATCACCACCAGGGCACCCAGTACGATCAACCCGATGAAGGCGCTGCGACCACTTGCAAACCGGCCCGAGACCTTGAAGGCAAACAGCAATATCGCCTCAAGCACGAGGAATGCGATCAGGTTGGTGATGCTGCGGAATTCAGGGACCGAGGCGGTGACGATCAGATAGGCCAGCGCCAGAAGGCCCATCGAGATGACCAGCGCCCGGTTGCGCCGCCAAAGCCCGCGCACCTCGCCCGCCTGCGGGGCCGAGGCGGCGGCCCCCCCCTCGCGCAAGGCCGCACTGTCGGCGGCGCGGGCCTCGAAGATCACCACGACATAGTTGAGAAGCCAGAGCGTAACGGTAATCGAGACTAGGGTGGCCAGGATCACATTCTGCGCCTTCAGGCCCTGGGCAAAGCCGACGCCAAAGCCGATGGCGGCAAGGATCAGCGCGGCGGCCAGATTCACCCAGATCATCGCCGTCGATCTGGGGATCGGGATCAGGCTTGCCCTTGGGTTGGGATTTGGAACGTCGGTCATGACGCCACTCCGGTCAGGGCCCCGCCGTCCTGCCCCGCCACCACGGCGAAGAGGGCAAGGATCAGCACGGCGACAAAGACATACAGGAACAGGCCCATGCGCTGCGCCCGCGATTCCGCGTGGATCACCCGCGCGGTAAAGACGACGACCACCAGGGCCAGGGCTGCGATGAAGGCCGCCCGCTGCAACGGCGTGAGCGCAAGGCCAAGATCGGCCCCCGCAACGGCCCCGCTGCCGGGCAGTTCGAGAAGATAGCGCGTCATCAGATCGCCCGTCGCCGCGCCGCTCACCGGCTCGGCCGGCAGGTAGCTGCCCATGGTGGCGATGTGCAGCATGATGCCCGCCACCACGACGCCCAGCACCAGAAAGGCCCCCCAGGGTGTGATGAAGGAGATGTGGCGGCCAATGATCGGCACCAGCAGCGTCAGAAGAAGCGAAAGCACAAGGATGATGCCGTAGGACATCTGGGTGACAAAGGCCTGCACCGCGCCAAAGTTGAAGGTCGCCAGCACAAATCCGATGAGATAGAGGTTCAGCGCGCCCAGAAGCGCCCCGGTCACCCCGCCGCGGCCGCCGCTGAGGCTGACCCCGCCAAGCACCAGCGCGGTGACGGCGGTCAGGGTCATGGTGGTGCCCTGTGTCGGGTCGCCGCTGGCGATGAGGGCGGTATAGCAAAGCGCGCCCAGGCCCGCGAAAAGCCCCGCGATCACATGGGCGCAGATGCGCACGATGTTGATGCGCACCCCGCTCGTCCAGGCCGCGCGCTCGTCATAGCCCATCATGCGCAGGTTGGCGTAGAACGGCGTCAGCGTGAACAAGAGCCAGCCGCCGGTGGCAATCAGCACGATCAGCAGGATGGGAGAGAAGATGGTGGTGCCAAGGCCCCAGCTGCCCATCCATTCCGGGGCCATGCCGCCGGGACGTTGCAAGATGACAAGGTTGATGCCCGAAAGCGCCAGAAAGCCCGAAAGCGCCACGATGATCGGCTGCACGCGCACCCAGATCACGATCAGCGCAAAGAGCAGCTGGTAAAGCACCCCTAGGCCCAGCGCCACGAAGAACACCCCGAAGGGGCCGGTCACGACGCCCAGCATGTTGAGCTTGACGATCGAGACGTTGATGAAGGCCATGAGCGGGCCGACCGCCAGATCGACGGTGCCGCGACCGGCAACCGCCAGCGCCATCAGCGCATAGGTGGCCAGCACCAGAGGGGCGGCCACGATGATGGCGCTGCCAAACCCCGAAAGCGAGACGAGACTGGGATTGCGCATCACCGCAACGGCCAGGAGCCCCGCGATCAGGATGATCGGCACCAGAAGGTAGGTGCTGGTCGATGAGGAGCGTTCCGACATCGCGGGTCTGGTCCAAATTCAGGAGGCGGGAGAACCGGGCGCGACAACCGCGCCCGGAATGTGTCATGCAAGCGTCGTCACAGCTCGATCACCCTGCGAGCGGGCGGACGTGCAGAGCCCGAACCCGCACTGGCCGAGGCCGAAGTTCCCGGCAGAGCGCGGCCTGCACCGCGGCGTTCGGGATCGTTCTGGACAATCTTCTTCAGGACCGGGGTGATCACATCCTTAAACTTGTCTGGGTCCTCGGAGGTGGGGAAATGCCCGCCCGAGAAGATCACACATTCCGAACCCTTGACCTTTTCGGCGGTCCGCTCGGTCATTTCCGGGGTGCAGGCGAAGTCGTATTCGCCGGTCAGGAAATAGATCGGCAGGCGGCCCGAGATCTTGTGCACCTGGTCGCGGAAGTCGCTGTCGACCGAGTAGAAGTAGAGGTCGCCCTTGAAGATGCCGGGGCCGCCCTGGGCGTAATACCACCAGGTTTCCCAACGATAGATGTCGGGGCTTTCGGGGCTCATCAGACCAAAGACGCTGGTCGCCACCGCCTCGCCGCCATGGATATGGGGGTGATGCAGCGGATAGATCCACCAACCCGGCGAGTGGTCGCAGGCTTCAAGCGCGATCAGGGCCGAGAATTCGGTTTCATATTTCAGCGCCAGATGCAGGCAGATGTTGCCGCCCATCGACTGGCCCATGATCACCGGCTTCTTCAGATCCAGCGCGCGGCAGAAGGCCACGATGAATTCGCCGTAAAAGCTGGTGGTGAGCTTGTATTCATCCTCCATCAGATACCAGTCGGAGGGCGGGATCGACTTGCCATGCCAGGGCATGTCAAAGGCGATCACGCGGAAATTTGCCGTGATGTCGGGGTCGCACATCTGATGGCGATACTGCCGGCCATCGGTGCCTGCGGTATGCAGGCAGACCATGGGAATACCCTCGCCGGTCTCCTCGTAATAGGTCCGGTAGGTCTTGCCCTGGCATGTCACATAGACGTAGCGCCCGACGATTGGATCGTGTTGGTTCATGGGTCCTCTCCCCTCGTCACACTTGCCGCATCAAGGAGAGCATGCGCGTCAGGGCGCGCATGTTCTGCCAGAACGGAAGCTGGTTGCCGTCGATGGTCAGCTGGCGATGCAGCGGATGGGCCATGGCCCAGATGTCGTTGAACATCGGGGGCGGGATCTCCATCGCGAACTTGGCCCAGGCGCTGGACGGTGCGCGCAACGCAAAGTCAAAGCCCAGGTCGTTCGGCGTCAGCCCTTCCGAGATACGGGTGATCTTGCCCCCGCGCACCTCGACCAGAAAATCGGTCTCGTCCACACCCAGGACGAAACGATTGGTGAAGAACCTGCCGATCACCGGCAGGATCCTATCTTCATTGACGCAGCGCGCCCAGCGTTCGATCCATTCCAGATCGAAGCTTTTCCTGCTGCCGTATCTACTCATGCGGTCCTCCTCGTGGGTTCGGCAGATGTCGGTGAAGCGTTCGGCAAGGCCTTGCGGGCCGGGCCGTAAACGGCGGTAAAGCTGGCCTGGTCGATGGCCACCGGCATGATCGCGGCGGCGAAACTGGCCAGGTCGGCATCGGCGGGCAAGGCCACGCGCGGTGCCTTCAGCGCATAAAGGGTAAAGACATAGCGATGCTGCCGGTCAGGCGGCCAGGGCCCACCCCAGCCTCGCCCGAAACCGGGGATGCGGAAGGTGACGAAGTCCGAATTCAGCTCGATCGCGCCCGAGGGCATTGCTAGGGTGCCGCTGGCCCCTTCGGGCAATTCGCGGATATGGCCGGGGATGTCATGCACCAGCCAATGGGCAAAGCTGCGCGGAAAGTTGAATTCGGCCGGCAGGTCGGGATCGGTGACCGCCAGGGCAAAGCTGCGCGTGCCCTCGGGCACCCCCGACCAGACCAGCCGGGGCGAGATGCGGCTGTCCTCGGCAAAGCGTTCGGGGATGACGGCGCCCTGGGGGATGTCGTTGGCATTGAGGAAAAAGCCAGACTGGTTCACGTTTGCCTCCTTCTGGCCGACCGCCAACAGCCGCACTGGCCGGGCGGCCGGGCGGCCGTCCTCGGTGGTGGTGGGCGGGAAATGCGCCGGGATCTGCGTCACGCCATCGGCGTGGGGATGGGCCTCGGCATCGGCAACGGCTTCGGCAGGCAGCGCGGCATGGGCCTTGCGCCCGAACATGGCGTTCAAGATCACATGGCCATCGAAGGGCGGATCGAAATCGGCCGAGATGGCGCCATTGCGGAACACATGCACGCGCGAACACAGGTTGAGGAATTCCTCGATCTCGGAGGAGAGGAACACCACCGCATTGCCGCGCGCGGCAAAGTCGCGCAGGTTGCGATAAAGGTCGAGCTTGGCCCCGATGTCGATGCCGCGGGCCGGATCGTTCAGCACCAGAACCGTGGGCTTTTCAGCAAAGGCGCGTGCGATCAGCACCTTTTGCTGGTTGCCCCCCGACAGCGAGGTGATGAGATTGTCCGGCGCGCCCATCTTGATGGCCAGCTTCGAGGCCTCCCATTCGAAATCGGGCGTCATCTTCGAGCGGTTGATGAGGTTCAGCCATCCGCCCGTGCGATAGGCGCGGTAGACCGGCAGCATCATGTTTTCAAAGATGCCGAGATTGGCGAAGATGCCTTCCTTCTTGCGGTCGCCCGAGACATAGGAAATGCCGTTCTCGCGCGCCGAACGCAGGTCGGTCACCGCCTCGGCCACTCGGTCGCGGATGATGGAGATGCGGCCACCGAGAAGCGGCTGCACCCCGGCGATGGCGCGCACGAAATCGGCCTGACCCTGGCCGTCAAGCCCGGTGATGCCGACGACCTCGCCGGGATAGAGGGTGAAATCGAAGGGCGCCGCCTCGGGCCAGACCCGAACCTCTTGCATCCGCAAGAGCACCACATCCGACTGGCGCGTGGCCTCTGAAACCGAGCCTTGGGCCTTTTCGCGCTCGGGCCCCGCAATCAGCGACAGGATGCGCGCCTCGGTGATCTCGTCCTGTTCCAGCGTGCCGACGGTGCGCCCGTCGCGCAGTACGGTGGCACGGTCGGCAATGCGGACTAGTTCGGCGATGCGGTGGGTCACGATCAGGATCGCCGTTCCCTGCCGCTTCATCTCGCGCATCTTGCGAAACAGCCGCTCGGTTGATTCGAAATCCAGCGCAGCCGAGCTTTCATCCAGGATCAGCACCTTCGGCTGGGTCAGCATGGCCCGCGCGATGGTGATCCATTGCTTGATCGACAGGGGCAGATCGCCGGTCAGCGCATCCATGTCCAGATCAAAGCCCAGAAGTTCTGCCATGAGCGCATGGGCGCGCGCGCGGCGAACTTCCTTGTTGACGCTCGAACCCAAAAGCCCGTCGGCACCCAGATAGAGGTTGTCCAGAACCGAACATTCGTCGGCCACCAGCACCTCTTGAAAGACGTTGGAAATGCCAAGCTCACGCGCCTCGTGCGGGGTGGTGGCGGCCTTGCCAAGGATCGAGACCTGGCCCTGGTCGGGGATCAGCACACCCGAAATCACCTTGGCAAGCGTCGACTTGCCCGACCCGTTGCCCCCGATGATGGCGTGCACCTCGCCTGCATATGCGCGCAGTGACACGTCCGCCAGGGCGACGGTAGGTCCAAAGGTCTTGCGAACCTTCGATATTTCAACCGACACGGCGGGCATAATCTGACCTGGGACTGTCCTGGAAGGGTGAGGGGTATCGGGGGCTGCCGCGCAGGTCTGGCGCGACAGCCCGAAGTCAACGGCGCAGGGCCGAAGCCGTCTCAGGGCTTGGGGTGAGAGGCCGGATCATAGGCCTCGGGGTCAGCCGGGCGCAGGAAGAACTGGTCCAGATAGTCCTTGCCAGCCCAGGCCTCGATGCCGGGATGATACCAGCCGTCCGAGTCCTCGCTGCAATCGGCGGGGATGGCGGCAAGCATTTCTTCCTTCGACATCACGATCGGCTTGGTCAGGATCGAGGCGACCTTTGGCCCCTGCCCTTGCAGCGTGCGCATCATGATGTTCCAGGCCATTTCAAAGTCATCGCCCGGAGGCCAGGCGTGAATAGCGGCCGAGATGAAATCGGGGTTGTTGCGCCAGTAGCAAAGCGCCCCCATTTCCGAGCCGATGGTGATTGGAACCATGGGCCGGCCCGACTGTTTCATCGCGCGCACCGCCCCCAGTTCGCTGGCCGACTGGATGATGATGCCATCCAGTTGGCCGGGATTGGTAGCCAGCCATTTCTGGATCTCGGCCTGGGCAACCTGGTCGGTCCACATGCCGGCGATCTGCCCCGCAACGGTGATGTCGGGATAGTTCTTCAGCGCCTCCATGATGCCGTAGTTCTGGCTGTCCGAGGCAGAAGCACCTGGGATACCCTCGACGACCAGGACATTGCCCTTGCCGCCCAGTTCATTGGCCATCCACTCGCCCAGCATATTGCCACCAACCGCAAAGTTGGCCGAGGAGTTCACCGAGTATTCACTGGTCAGATAGCCGATCCCCGAGAACACCGGCACGCCTTTGGAATGGGCATATTCGACCGTCTGGTTCAGCGCGGTGGGGTTCGAGCAGCAGACGATGATGGCGTCAACGCCCTGATCCACAAGCTGGCGCATCTGCTGGATCTGGGTGGCATCGTTGAGGTTCGACTGCGTGACGATCACCTCGGAAATCAGGCCAAGCTCTTGCCATTTCGGGATGATCTCGTTTTGCAGGCGGTCCATGACGCCTGCCCGCCAAGTGTTGCCGGCATAGCTCGAGGCATAGCCGATTTTCCATGGCGGCGGATTCTTGGCGATGAAGTCCCGATAGGCGCTGTCGCCGATCGGCTGGTTGGGGTCCAGAAGCGCAGGGTTGTAAAGCGATTCCTGGATTTCCGGCGGAAGTTCGGTCACATCCGCGACGGCCTGGCCCGCAAGGGCGAACGTGGCGCAAGCCGCCACCGTTCGCAGCAGGGCTGCGTTGAAGCCTTTCATGGTTCCTCCCTGAAGGCAGATTCGTTGTCTAGCGAGCGCCCTCCCTCGGGCCTGTTCACAGTCCTCTCTTAGGGCCGCGAGTAGAAATAGGTTTTTCATATATCGGCCATAGCGGACGGGTATACTGAACCGAGGGGGCTAGGGTCAGGACCCATTGATTTACTTGAGGCTGCCGTCGCTGCGTGATTCAAGGCCCCGAGCTACGGGGGTGATGATGAGCAATCTATTCTGGCTGACGGACGAGCAGATGGAGCGGCTGAAACCGT
>JACCDH010810244.1_pt1 | contig 26370 bp, 22 predicted proteins | sample 7442481 | NCBI WGS metagenome assembly JACCDH01 (sample SAMN15323433, study PRJNA562643) | freshwater metagenome | isolation source: river surface water | place: USA:Blue River Watershed | collected 2017-08-15 | reverse complement strand
CGCGACGTTAGTGCCGATGACATGCGCTCAAAGGTATGGAATGGCAGTAGTTGGTCAGGAACTTGGAATACCTTTGATTTTAGTGCGGTGGAAAGTGCTACGTATGAAATTAGTATGGCAGCGACCGTTAATCATGCAACTGATGAAATATATTTAGTATACGGAGCAGACCATGATAACGATACTGTAGCCGATCATGATATACGTTCTACCAAGTTTGCTAGTGGATCCTGGACAGCAACGGCAGATATTTTTACCAATCGTCCTGCACGTGGGCTCAATAGTGTCGCAATGGCACTTGATGTAAATACCGAAACTATCTATGTGGCGTACACACTCCGTACTACACTCAACAGTGCTATCTCAACCAATATTTTTTATGCTACTACCACTGCAGCCATGTCTACATGGAGTCCAGAACGTGGACCAATAAAAGTCACCAATGTTGATATGCGTGGGCCTAGTCTCAACGTAATGAGTGATGAGCGCTTATATGTGACCTGGTATGAGCCGACCTTAGATGATGTGCTCGGTGAGACGCTAGCTGATATAGCGCCAGAAACCAAGATCTACCAATCAGGTACGCCAATAACTTCAGTCTCGGCTGGTACCAATAATGTGTACCTTGGTGGAAAATTGGCATTACGGGAAAGTATTGCGAGTCGTAATGTAACTGATATCGTCATTAGTGAACGGGGTTCAATTGATGCGTCTACACAACTCACCAATATAAAGTTGCTCTATGACCTTGATACATCTGCACCTTATGACTGTGTAAGTGAATCGTATGGTGGTAGTGAGTCACAATTTGGTTCAACAGATGCTAATGGTTTTTCGGGAGCGGACGGCACGTCAGCATTTTCTGGCTTAGTCACCATCTCACCAACACAAACAATGTGTCTCTATGCAGTTGTGGATGTCCCTGCTGGTGCGCTCGATGGAGAAACGATAGCTGTATCTATAGAGTCACCCAATAATGATATTTTGGTAACGGGCGGATCTACTGTCATGCCGACGTCACCGGTACGGTTTGTTGGTTCTACTCTAGTCCAAAACGACGAGTTAACCCAAACCCACTATCACTGGCGCAATGATAATGGTAGTGAAGTGGCAGCAACCTCAGCTACCGCTGGTATACAAGACACTCCTATTCCAGCATTACTTAAAAATACACCACGACGTCTACGAGTACAGGTATCAAATGAAGGCACACTGAGTAGCGCCGCCACAGCCTTTCGTCTTGAATATGCAGAAGCAGCGCCAACTTGTGTAGATGCTACTGGATGGACAGATGTTGGTGCTACCAACGATGCATGGAATATGTTCAATTCGACGTTTGTGACTGATGGTGCAAATACGACCAATATTGCCATCGGTAGTGGCGGCACGACTGATGAAAACACCACTTTCTTGGCAGCGAACGGTGGTGTGCGCGATGTGTCGTCACAAACCGGTAGTCTCACCTTAAGTAATCTAAACTTTACAGAATTAGAATTTGTAATTACTGCTTCCACTTCTGCGGTTGAAGGCGTCACGTACTGCTTCCGGGTTACTGACGCTGGTACGCCATTACCTGTCTATAGTCAGTATCCAGCAGTCACAATCGCAGCAGACGTATCAGTATCAGCACGTGGTACCCAAACTGCTACTGCCGTAATTCCGACTAATAATCAGTATCTTGGTGGTAGCTTTGTCTTGCGAGAGAATACTTCTAGCCGTACTGTTACCGCAATTACCATTAGCGAGAATGGTACGATTGATGCAGCAAATCATCTCAAGAATGTGCGTTTGCGGTACGACGTAGATTCGTCGTTACCCTATGACTGCGCTAGTGAAACATACGCAGGGACCGAGCCTCAGTATGGTGCAACTGATACTGACGGTTTTTCGGCTGCCGACGGTACAAGTACGTTTACCGGCTCTTTGGCCGTTACCACCACGGCTTCAATTTGTGTATATGTAGTAGCGGACATCACAGCCGGTGCAGCGAACAATGACACTATTCAAATCGAATTTGGATCACCATCCGTTGATGTCGTTGTATCTAGTGGTTCGGTGTCACCGTCTACTCCAGTATTGCTTGCAGGCACTACTACTTTGTCTGGTCCAATTATGACACAAACCGGCTATCATTGGCGAAATGATAATGGTACTGAAGCCGGCGCGACTTCAGCTACTGCTGGTACTGAAAACACAGCCGTACTCGAACATCCACAAAATACCCCAATTAGACTACGTGTCGGTATCAGTAATGAAGGGGCAGCAAGTACCACAGCTTTGTCATACCAACTACAATTTGGTCCCAAGATCACGACGTGTAGTGCGGTGGGAGTGTGGTCCAATGTGGCTACTGCAGGTAATGACTGGAATTTATTTAATTCGTCTCAGCTTACTGACGGAACAAATACGACCAACATCGCGCTAGCAACTGGTGGAGTAACCGACGGTAATCCGACTTTTGTGACACCAAACGGTGGTGTACGAGATACTTCAGCTTCTACGAGTGCCATAATACTCAATAGTACACAATTTACTGAACTTGAATTCAGTATTACGTCTACCGGTATTACCGCCTTTGACACTACGTATTGCTTCCGAGTGGTAGCCGAGGGTAATGGACTACCAGCATATGCAAATTATGCCGAAATTGTCACCGCTCCAAAACGTGACTTCAAGGTGCAACGTGGAGTATCTGTGGTAACTGGCACTGGATTAGTGCTGACTGCTGGGGTTGATTATGTAGCACCGAGTAGTACATCAACCGCATTTGTACGCATTACTGATACTCACCATACGGCGGCAGGTCGCACCACAGCCGGTGGTGGGGCTCAAAATGCCGATGATGTCACTGCTTATATTTCTACTTCGACACAACTGACGACCAATTTTCGCATTGGTAGACCACCAGCGGCTACCGGCAACACTCGGGTGAACTGGGAAATTGTAGAATTTATCGGTGAGGCCGATACAGACAACGAAATGAAAGTGCGAGGGAGCGGATCTGTTAATCTTGGTGTCGGTGTGTTGCAAGCCACTGGTACCGCACTAGCCTCTGTAACAGACGACAGTGATATTGTTGTATTTATTACCGGGATTGAAAACCATGATACAGCACGTAATTTTTATTATGCTGGACAAGTTACTGCTAGATGGGACGCTGCTACTAATCGTCCGGTTTTTACTCGAGGTGCCAGTAATGTGATTGCTAATGTCAGTTACTCAGTGGTTGAATACACCGGTATTAATTGGCGAATACAACGAGTCGAACATACCTATGCTAGTTCTACGATCGTTGAAACTGAATCAATCGAACCGGTTAATAGTCTAGCTCGTACATTTATTCATACCCAAAAGCGGATGGGGGCGCTCGGTAACGTGAATAACTATGGACACGAAGTGTGGCTTTCCAGTATCGGAGCAGTATCATTTCGTCTCGAAAGTGCTGCCACTACACCGAGTAGTCATACTTCAGTAGCGTGGGTAATCGAAAATCAACAAACCAGTGCGGGAGCAATGGAAGTGAATCGCTATTCGGGAATCTTGACCGCTGGTACAGAACCGGTCACCTACCCAATATCAGTCTTTTTCCCAGTTGACTCGACCAACAATGCATCGCTCTTTACCACCAGCCGGGTAGTGGGAGCAAATACAACGTTTCCGTTAGTTTTTGTTGGAGCACGAATTTTGAGTACTTCGACCGTTGAGTTCTGGCGTAGTGAATCTTCAGGTGACGTCACGTACCGGACTGAAACAGTTGAATGGCCGGTCAGTGGACTGGCGGTGCGCCAAAATTACTACCGTTTTTATGTTGACAATAACGCCGTTACTCCTTCGGATGCCTGGCCGCTTGGCGTAGCAGATTTGGGGGAAAACAGTCCTATTGCAACGCTCGATGAACCACTAGGTGACGGTGATAGGGTGCGGTTGCGTATGTCTGTACGCGTCGCCAATGCCAACCTACCGGCTGGTCTCTACGATTTTCGCTTACAGTATGGGTTGCGAGTCACTTCGTGTACTGCGGTCGGATCTTGGACAGATGTTGGAACTGACGGCAGTTCCAGTATTTGGCGCGGGTACAATGCTACAGGTACAACCAATGGTGTCAGTCTTGGTGCAAATCCACCAAGTCCTGGGGAAGTACTCATTTCTGTATCAGATCGGGCAGGGTCGTTGGTAGAAGAGAATCCAGCACCTGCAAACCCGTATCAAGTAGAGCCAGGGGAAGACTTGGAGTACGATTGGTTACTCGAACATAACGGTGCGATTGAGCGGAGTGTGTACTGTTTTCGTATGATCAGGAGTGATGGTGCTACGCTCGATGGGTACTTCAACTATCCACAAATCCGGACTGCTGGTTATTCACCCCAAACAAAGAATTGGCGGTTCTATAGTGATGCCCAAAATGAAACTCCCACTACACCACTAGCGAGTGAAGTAATAGCGCCTATTGAAATTCAAAACCAATCAGTGATAGCGCTACGTGTCACGGTTGGTGAGCGCAAAAATGTAACGGGGCAAAACGTAAAATTCAAGCTTCAGTATGATGAAGACCCTACATTTACTAATCCTCGTGACGTGACCGCTACTTCCTCATGTACTGCTACCTCTACCTGGTGCTATGCATTGGGAGGAGGAGTCGATAATGCCACTATTACCACCAAGGTGCTCAGTGATGCTGACACTTGTGTAGCTTCTGTTGGAAATGGTTGTGGTACACATAATACTTCACCGAATTTCACTCTTGGATTCAACCATCCTGGTGGCGCTAATCGTGAATTTTCTTATTATCTACGCCATGCGGCAGCACGGGCTGGTGCAGTGTATTATTTCCGACTGTATGAAGTTTTGGAAAATGTGCCCGTGCCACTTGCTCCTGCTGCAGTGACACCGAGTGTAGTCGCCGAGACCGCCAAACTGACACTTACAGTGTCGGGCTTATCAGCCGGCACAAGTACTGCAGGTATTATCACTACTGCTACTACCACACCAACCAGTGTAGCGTTTGGATCTTTACCACTCAATACCAGTGCCTTCGCTGCCCACCGGCTCAGTGTTGTGACCAATGCTACAGAAGGGTATAGAGTATTTATGTTTGCACGACAGCAACTCTTGAATGATTATGGTACCGCTATTGCTCCAATTACGAGTACCAATGCAAGTCCTAGTGGTTGGGCCACCGCCTGTTCTGTAGTCGCGTTTGGTTGTGCTGGATATCATACGACCGACGCCACGCTTGCTGGTGGCTCAACTCGCTTTTCACCACTTGATAGTTATGCTGCCCTCCATAGTACACCTTTGGAAGTTATGTACAGTCCAATACCAACTACAGAAGTTCATGATATTGTATACAGGGTACAAGTGCGAGAAGCACAACCGGCTGGTGACTACGAATCAGAGGTAGTGTATATCGCTATTCCTACATATTAAGTATGAAAAAATTTCTATTATTTCTTTTATTGGTCCCGTACAGCGTTTTTGGTGCGGAGTATGTTATTAGTCCGCCAGTGATTGAGCTCAAGGTGGAACCTCGTGACATTCGAGAAGAGACAATCAAGATTACTAATACGGGTACGACGCCGTTACGGATATTTCCGACCGTCAATCCAGTAGTTTTGGGGTCAGATGGTCAAATTGCTTCATTTGAAACTCCTAGTATGTCCGACCAGACAACGAGTGTGACGAGCTGGCTTGCACTCTCGCGAGCTCGTATTGAGCTCGCTCCTGGAGAAACCAAAAAAATCCCACTCGGTATTACCGTCAATCCGAACGCTGCCCCCGGAGACTACTACGCCTTTATTGGCTTTGGAGATGGAGACAAACGTGATGATGTAGAAGCTGCAGTGTTGACAGGTTCTGTGCCGGGGACGATAGTCAGATTATCGCTTGCTGATACTTCAACTGAGTACTTACGCTTACATGCTTTTACCATTGATCGGTTTGTGCGTTCTGGTGGTGATGTTGGGGTAACGTATGAACTGGAGAATATTGGCGATGTGCCGGTAGTACCAACTGGTGAAGTGATCTTGTATGATGTGCGCGGGAGGGAAGTGGGGGCGGTGCCAATTAATACAGCGGCTGAGACACTAGCTCCTGGTGCACGGGTGAGTTTTACTGGTACAGCACCAGATACCGGAGCTTTTGGTAGACACAAAGCGTTTCTATCAATAGAATATGGTGAGAAGCAACGAGCAAATCTCTACGACACTACGTTTTTTACGGTAGTGCCGATCAAATTACTTATTACAGCGTTTGTACTACTTTTACTTCTTTCACTTGCATTAACATTACTCCATATCAGACGACAAAGAGCACTTGGAGGAAATCATCAACACGATGACGAATCAGTAGCGATGTACATACGGACTGGGGAACTGAGCAATAAAAAAGACCATGACATCATTCTTACAAAGAAGTAGTGTACTGATCCTTCTCCTGCTGGCAGGTGTAGGAGCTTTTCCAGTAGCAGCCCAAGAATCACAGACACTGAGCGTCTCGCCAACACTGTTTGAAATGCAAGCGAGTCCTGGACAGACTTGGCAGAGTGAGATCAGAGTCATTAACGTGAATGAATATGACCTTACGGTGTATCCTGAAGCAGTGAACTTTGCCCCGCTGGGCGAAGACGGTAGAGGTGATCTCATCCCTATCCTCGAAGAAGAAACGCGTGGCCAATCGCTTGCCGAATGGGTTCAAATGAGTGATGAAGCAGTGGTTGTCCCAAGGCAACAAACTGTAACAATACCAATTACCATTACTGTTCCGCCCGACGCTGCGCCTGGCGGGCATTACGCTGCTATCCTCATCGGTACCAAGCAACCAAAAGATGAAGATCAGGTATCTCAAGTACAAACCGCACAGTTTGTCACATCGTTACTATTTGTTCGTGTTGCTGGTGATGTGGTTGAGTCAGCTGATATACGTGAATTAACCGCTTCGGCTGCAATTGTACAAAAACCAGAAATCAGTCTGGATATGCGTTTTGAAAATGAGGGAAATGTGCATGTACAACCACAAGGTGATATCAAAATCTATAATATGTGGGGTGAGGAACGAGGTATTATACCAATCAATCATCAGACACATTTTGGTAATGTCTTACCTGCCAGTATCCGTAAGTTCTCATTCGCTTGGAAAGGGGATACTTCATTTTTTGATATTGGCAGATATAGGGCTGTTGCTACTTTAGGGTATGGTACAGAGACAAAGCAGTTTGTTACAGCGACTACGTATTTCTGGGTTGTGCCGTATGTAACACTGTTTATTATAATCGCCAGCCTATTTATTATAGGAAAACTGTCACTATGGTTTGTCCGACGATATATCGAGCGTATGCTGCTTTTATCTGGAGTACCACTAGAACAGCAACGACCATATGTGCCACTTCATGAACGAGGTGATCAAGCCAATAAGACCGTGGTTATTTCAAGATACCAATCATTATCTGCCCCGGTACGAGCTGGTATGGCTGATATGGTTGCCTCTTGGCGTAGTACTACCGTCCTGAAAGAACGTGTACTCGCACTTCTCAAAGTGCTTATAGCATATCGATTGTTTTTATTGGCCTGCGCTACAGTTGTGATAGTTATTGTACTCATTGTCACGTATATTACTCGCAATACTGCGCCGTCTGCTGGCTATGAAGTGTCATATACATCAGCTGGAACCACAACCACACTCACTGCCGAGGAGATTGCCTACAACCAACTGCGTCTCACCGCCACAACACCCCCACAAAAAGACCCAAATCAGCCGAAGTTACGAATAGAAAATATTAGTGGTCGAACAGGTATCGCTGCAAAAACACGCTTTGATCTGGAACAGGCTGGTTATGTAGTAGAAACTATGACTGCCGATACGAGTAGAAACGAGACCAAATCAGTGATTATATATCCTGTGATGTGGCAAGAATTTGCGTTGGAACTCAGTAGAGAAATGAATGGTGTGCTGCCGTCGGCTACTACAGCAGAGAATGTTGACGAAATAGTTATACTGGTCGGTTCAGACAGAATGTCAAACTAGGTGTATACTTACCATGTTACCAATGAGGAATAATCCTGACCTATGAAAAAACGTGAAATTGTTTTGTCGGTTGCATTACTCGTTACTATTATTCTTGGCATGTTTGTGTATACCTATCTTGCACAACAAAAGCTCGTAGCTGCCCCAGAGGTACCGACCACCCCGACACCCGTATCTAATAACTACGGTATTACTCAGATTGACGCAACACATTTTTACATTGATGGGGTGCATACCATAGTTGGTGAGATCTCATTACCAACACCTTGCGATCTGTTAACCTACCAAAGTAGTGTTGCAGAATCAATGCCAGAACAAATCACGTATCAATTCGCTGTAATTAATAACAGTGACATGTGTGCACAGGTAGTAACTACCCAACGTTTCCGTATAGAGGCCACAGCTTCCGAAATGGCAACCCACAAAGCCACTTTTATGAATGCGTTTGTTGAACTTAATCTTCGTCAAGCAGCACCAGGCGAAACACCTGAAGCTTTTGAACTGTACCAAAAAGGATAAGATACTATGCACGTAGTCTGGTCAAAAACAACAATAGTTACGCTAGTGATATTGGGATTAATACTCATACTAGTTTTTTACTTTGGTTTTCGAGCAGTACAGGAGTCATCTGTCAACAACAGTGACGCAGGAATTGCACTCTTTGGTGATACTACTGAAGATACTACCTACCGATACACCACCATAGATGGCAATAGCGTAAGTATGCGTGACTACTTCGGCAACGCACTGTACATCAACTCGTGGGCAAGCTGGAGTCCGTTATCGCGTGACGAACTCATTGCGCTCGACCAAATAGCGGGGGAGTATAGTAATGAGAATGTTACGTTTATAGCACTGAATCGAAAAGAAACCAAAGAGCAGGCACAGCGCTTTCTCGCTACGTTACCACCGCTACAAAATTTGGTAATCATTATTGATACAGAGGATCATTTTTATACCGCGACTGGTGGTTATGCGATGCCAGAAACCATTCTCTATGATAACAAGGGGTCATTACTACTTCATGAAAGAACCCCGAAGAATCCTGATGAGGTTCGAACACTTGTACAAACACTCCTAAATCAATAATGTGTTGTACCCGCGAATATCAATAATCAAGTAGCCAGCATCCTAATACCTTGCTATAGTATTTGAAGTATGGCTCGTGGTCGAATTGTTGAGTACACGTTTTTTTTCTCTAGCTTAGCGTTGGTTGGTTTTTTGGTATTCAGACTTATTTATCCGTTTCTTTCTGCGCTTGCGTTGGCAGCAGTAACTGTAATTATTTGTTACCCTCTCTATACCAGAATCCTCCATTATGTGGCGAGAGCGAGACGTTCTTTAGCTGCTTTTATTACGACCTTAATAGTCTTTGCGGTAATAGTAACACCCATATTTCTCATATCTTCATTACTAATTAATGAGTCTGTCTCGTTCTATCGCTCTATAGATTCTGCAGGCACTTTACCGATAGAATCGATGTTACATGGTGTCGAAAACCAAATTAAAGTGTATATGCCGGGGTTTGAGTTCAATATTTCTGAACAGCTTAAGGCTAGTGCTTCGTGGTTTGTAGGTAACGTGGGTGCTATATTTTCCGGTACGCTCTCATTGGTTTTGACAGTATTTATTGCTATGTTTGGATCATTTTACCTATTTCGCGATGGTGATCGTTTAGTAGGTTGGCTTGTCTCTATTAGCCCACTCAAAGATTCAGAGGACAAAATCATCATTGCACGCGTAGCACAATCAGTCCGATCTGTTGCTACGGGAACTATCTTGATTGCAATAATACAGGGAGTATTGACGACTATTGGACTCTCGATATTTGGTGTTGAACGATCAATACTGTGGGGCACTATCGCTGCTTTTGGAGCTTTGATTCCCGGAGTAGGTACGACTATTGTAATTTTACCTGCAGTGCTCTACCTGCTCTATACTGATGCAATGGTACACGCTATCGGTTTATCGATCTGGGGTGTAGTCATGGTTGGTTCGATTGATAATTTCCTGAGCCCTTACTTAATGAGTCGTGGGAATAATTTGCACCCGTTTATTGTACTTCTATCTGTTCTTGGTGGTATTTCTTTATTTGGCCCTATCGGATTTATCATCGGTCCTGTCCTTGTTAGTCTCTTGATGGTGCTACTTGAAATATACGTTATGTATATGTCAGACAAGGGAACAGTAAAGAAAGTTAAGAAATAATTATGATTGAAAAACACCAAGTTGAGTCTTTGTTGAAGGCTAACGGTATACCAGCAACCGCAGCAGATGAAGAAATTCGTTCGATACTGATTAGTGCACGCTGGGATAATAATGATGTTGATACGGCCCTCATGGTGCTGAAAGAGAATACTGCTAGTAAAGCTACTCATGTTGATACGTTACATAAGGTATTTCACAGTGATGATCGTTTAACTCCTGCCGATATTAGTTCTCTTCTCGGAGTCAAGGTAGCACTCAGTCCAGACGAAATGCAGGATGTAGAAACTCGTCATAAATCCATCGAACGTACACAGACACTGATCGCGGTAATTCTCGCTCTCAGTATTGTCTTGTTTGGACTTGCTTATCTGATGTATAGTGAACAAGCAGGTGTATTTCACGCTTCTGAAACAGATACTCTTTAGTCATTGGTTGGTGTCCGGATTCCTCCTTGTGGGTACTTTATTATTCGTGTCGCTATTTTATGCAGACCGAATTGAATACCAGAGCACGAACACAGAAATAATCCATAAAGATGCCGAATCAATCGCAACATTGACTCCTACACCGTCTGACACGATCGTTTTTTTGGGTGACATAATGCTTGGGCGCCATGTAGAAGTATTGGGTAAACGGTACGGCACAGACTATTTAGTCGCCAGTACGACATATGTAACAGCCTCTGCCACTACAGTGGTAGCAAATTTTGAAAGTGCCATGGCTACACCGCATGTACCCACCGTATCTGGGGGTATGCGTTTTTCTACCGATGTTTCATTACTTGATGTCTTGACCAAGCTTCGCGTGACTCATGCCTCATTGGCAAACAATCATGCGCTTGATTATCATAATGCTGGCTACACAACAACCATACAAAGTCTCAAAGAACGAGACATTGTAGCGTTTGGGCATCCAACTAAGGTTAGTACCTCGTCCGTTACGTATATTTCACACAATGACGAAGTCATTGCGGTAATAGGTATACATACTCTATTTACTGAACCATCAGTAGCCGAGATACAGTCAGTCCTTACTGCAGTGAGTCAACAATCAGATTACCAGATTGCGTATATACATTGGGGTACTGAATATGAGCTCATACACAGTGCAAACCAAGCTAATCTTGCTGCAGTGCTTGTTGAAGCTGGTATTGATCTCATTGTGGGGCACCATCCCCATGTTACACAAGACATTGCACTGATCCAGGGTGTCCCCGTCTTTTATTCATTAGGTAATTTTATATTTGATCAATACTTTAGCACTGATGTGAAAGAGGGATATAGTATCAAACTGGAACTGGTAGAGGAGCGGGTCAGTTTTCAACTATACCCACATACGCAGACCAACCGATCGCAAACGCGACCTATGACAACTGATGAAGCATCCGTCTATCTCGATGCCTTGGCCAAACGTAGTGAACCCTCTCTGTACAATCAAATAGTGGCTGGAAATATAGTTATTTCACGATAACTTGCACTCGTACCTGATACGCCGTATCATAGTGATACAAATAACAAATTCTGTATGTTTTCAAAAATTGAAATTGCTGGTATTGCATTAAGTGTCACTGCTATGGCTGCTGCCTTGTATCTCATCACCAAAGAAGATAGTGCCGTCGCGGTAGTTAATGTTGATACACAGGCTGCACAAGTCGGTACCGTTTTTGTTCGCGAAGAAGGTGACCCCGAAGAGAATCTCCGTGACGCTATTGTCGGAGCAGCGGATGCTAGTGGGGCATTGCGTGATCTCATAATTGATGAAGTTACAATTGGTACTGGTGACGAAGTCGTTGTAGGTGATACAGTCACCGTACATTACATCGGTACACTTCAGAATGGTCAGGAATTTGATAATTCAAATAAACGAGGCACACCGTTTACGTTTACTTTAGGTGACGGAAAAGTAATCAAAGGCTGGGAAGAGGGAGTGCTCGGTATGAAGAAAGGTGGTAAGCGAATCCTTGTCATACCATCAGATAAAGGCTACGGGGATGCCGGATACGGGCCAATTCCGGGGAAGGCGACACTGGTATTTGCAATTGATCTCCTTGAAGTAGAGAAAGCAAATTAATTACTCATACACAACAAAAGCGACCTAAAGGTCGCTTTTGTTGTGTATCAATCTGCATATACATTGCATGGAGCAACAACTACCGCTATAGTAGACGAATTATGGCAGATAATACACGCCCCGTGTGGTTTGAGACAGAGGTTGTTGGCACTGGCAACTTAGCAAGAGCCGGAATTATTCATACACCGCATGGTGATATTCATACACCTGCCTTTGTTGTGGTTGGTACCAAAGCATCGGTCAAGAGTTTGATGCCCGAAGACCTAACTCAGTATGTAGGTAACGAAGTTACTCTTGCTAATACCTACCATCTTTTTTTGCAACCAGGTCACGAAGTTATCAAAGCGGGTGGGGGACTCAATGAATTTGCCAAATGGCCAACCCCAACTATGACCGATTCAGGTGGGTTCCAGGTTTTTTCGCTAGGTGCTGCTTTTGGTAAAGGAGTGACCAAATTTGCTAAAGGTGAAGCAGACGAGAACGAAACAGAACTACCAGTCAAGAAAGGACTTAATGTTTATAGTCAGAAGTTTGCCGAAGATCACGGCAAGCTCTGCATTATTGATGAAGAAGGGGTAACATTTACCTCTCATATCGATGGATCAATGCATCGCTTTACCGCAGAACGCAGTATCGATATTCAACACCAAATCGGGGCTGACATCATCATTGCGTTTGACGAGTGTACCAGTCCTACCGCTGATTACGAATATCAGAAAGAAGCCTCTGATCGTACACACCGTTGGGCCAAGCGCAGTATCATGGCACACAAACAAAACTACGAAGCCTTAAAGAAGCAAGGTCTTTATGGCGTGGTACAGGGTGGTCGATTCATGGATTTACGCCAAGAAAGTGCACGAATCCTCAGTGCTATGGATTTTGATGGGTATGCAATTGGTGGCAGCTTTAGTAAAGAAGACCTTGGTGATTCACTGAAGGTGGTCAACGAGATTCTGCCTATAGACAAGCCACGTCACTTGCTTGGTATCGGAGAACCAGAAGATATTGTCCAGGGAGTGCTCCAGGGATGTGACACCTTCGACTGTGTAGCACCGACCCGTATCGGGCGCACCGGTACTATCTATGTCCTGACTGGCAATATGATCACTACTCCCTGCGGCACCTTTACCTATCCCGAGACCAAAAAGATCAGTCTCCGTAATGCACAATACAAAGATGACCACTCACTTCTTGACCCGCTTTCAACCGGTTATGTAGCGCAAAAGTACACCAAAGCCTACGTCGCCCACCTCTTCCGCGCCGGCGAAATCCTCGGCCCGCACCTCGCCTCAATCCACAACCTCAACTTCATCGTTAACTTCACCAAGAATTTACGTGAGCAGTTGTTGACAAAGTAATTAATTAGTATTTAATACTTTACAGAGCCACGTAGGTCGTGGCGGAGGAATTACTATGATTACGAGCCTTGTGTTCTGGCTTCTGAGTATTCTGTTCGCAGCATCAGCTGTTTATCTATTATTCGAACAGAAACGTGTGTCAGCCGAACACAACAAGCGGTATTCTGTCGGCACCCGACTACACGACAAGTACAAACCCGACATGCCCGGTGGATTAGCAATGGTTTGCGGTATGGTCGCCTTTATCTTTGGCGGACTAGGCTATGCAGCCTGGTCATGAAATTTGCGGCGGGGCGTTCGCGCCCCGTACCGCGCTTTTTTGTATTACCTAACCACACAGAAATAAGTCGTGGTACAATTTTAGAATGTATGGAGTCGTTCATCCATCTGTCGAAGCCACGTATAGCCAAAGTGCTCATGGCAGTTTCTGGCGTCATGTGACTGACTCTGTTTATCTATGCGAATATTGAGCCATAAGATGGCTACTGGTTTGGCGGCATACAGCTCTTTGTAAATAGTTTTGTGTTTATGACGTGGTGCTCAGGCTTTCTACTCGCGGGTTACCTTGCCTGGTCGTCTGTTTGCTCTCGTGGGTGCCCTTATACCACTCCTCATGGCCATGACAACACTCGAGCGAGTTCTGTTGTAGCATGCTCCTTCGCTTAAAGTTCGAGGTCTCGCCTCGTACTTCGTAATTCCTTTATAATATTGATTATTTCTAGCATATTATCTTCACCTAAGTTAGAGGCGAGACCTCGTACTAAATCATCATTGTAATTGAGACTGCTACGATAGAGATTTTTGTCAGCAATATCATGTACTATGTTGTTATAGCTAACATATGCAAGGATGTGTTTTAAATAACTATCACTATCAATGATCTTAGCTTTGAAAACACCTTGAAATAATGATCCCGAACGCTGATACTTTTGATTAAAATACATTGTATAGCCTCCACCAATGCGTTGCATATACTTAGATAAACCATTCTCTACATCATTACAACGAAGTACCAAATGGTAGTGGTTGGGTAGGAGGCAATACGCAAGTAACGTAACAGGCGGATCAATTTGTGCTCTTGATTGAAGTGAACGTAAATTTCCGACTACTTCTGAAGTATTAAAATGTCGAAGCATTTTCAGAAAGTAAATATAATCTTGCTGATCTTCGTATATAGTTCGTTTATCAACACCACGGTTGTAGCAGTGGAAAATTTCACCAGGAGCAAAATCGTTTTGACGCTTAGACATACAGACTAATAAATATATTATACAACACATCATGCAAGTACGAGGCGAGACCTCGTACTTAGGATACGTACTTCTTTTATTTATCTGATCACGGTATACTCTTACGTATGCATTTTGAACTCGCGACGGACAAAACCCCTGCTGGAGACCAGCCAAAGGCCATTGAAGCGCTGGTCAATGGTATTCGTGGTGGCAAGCGTCACCAAACGCTCCTTGGTGTGACTGGATCAGGGAAGACCTATACCGGTGCGAATGTGATCGCACAAATCAACAAACCTACCCTTGTAATTGCACACAACAAGACACTTGCTGCGCAATTGGCACAGGAGTATCGTGACTTCTTTCCCAATAATGCCGTCCACTACTTTGTGTCGTATTATGACTACTACCAGCCGGAGGCCTACATGCCGACTTCTGATACGTATATTGAAAAAGAGGCCCAGATCAACGAAGAAATTGATCGTCTGCGCCACGCTTCGACCCAAGCACTGCTGACCCGTAGCGACGTAATCATTGTAGCCTCGGTGTCTTGTATTTATGGTCTTGGTTCACCGGTCGAATACCTTAAGCGTCATCTCAAAATCGAGAAGGGGTACGAGACCAATCGTACCGAACTATTACGCACTCTCATCGATATGTACTTTGAGCGGACGAATGCCGACCTCACACCAGGCCAGTTCCGTGCAGTGGGGAATACAGTTGAAATAATGCCAACCAACGAACGGGCGATCTATCGTATCGGCTTTGCCGGGCCACTCGTGGCCAGCATTACCAAAATCGACAGTATCACTCGAGCTATTATCGAAGAACCTGATACATTTTTTTTGTTCCCGGCCAAACACTTTGTCTCACCTGAAGATGAGCGTAAGGTAGCCTACGAAGATATAAAACTCGAACTTGCACTCCAGCTCGAGAAGTTTAAAGCCGAAGGCAAAATCCTCGAAGCCGAACGTCTTCGTCGCCGCACCGAACATGATCTCGCGCTAATTCGTGAGGTGGGTTATTGTAACGGTATCGAAAACTACTCCCGCCATTTTGACAGGCGGAAGCCTGGTGAAGCACCGTACACACTCATTGACTATTTCCCGCACAAGGAAGATGGCACGCCTGATTTCCTTACCATAGTCGACGAATCGCATGTCACACTGCCACAAATCGGTGGCATGTATGCTGGCGACCGGAGTCGCAAGGACACGTTGGTGGACTTTGGTTTTCGTTTGCCGAGTGCGGTAGATAACCGACCACTGAAGTTTGATGAATTTGAAAATCGAGTTGGTCAGTGTATTTATACTTCAGCCACCCCGGGCAAGTATGAGTTTGAAAAATGTTGTTCACAAGCCTGCTTTGCCCCAGTGAAAAATGCCGGGGGTCAAAGTGAAAGTCAGACGGCGTATTTCCGTGGTATTGATATTGATGCCTGTGTACTGGAAGGGTCAGTTATCGAACAAATCATCCGACCAACTGGACTTATAGATCCAGAGATCGACATGCGTCCAGTGACCGAGACTGGTGCATATCCAGGTCAGATCAAGGACTTTATCGAAGAAGCAGTCAAGGTGATTGCTGGTGGTGCTCGTGTACTTACGACTACATTGACTAAGAAAATGGCCGAAGACCTCGCCGAGTTCCTCACCGAGCGACGTATTAATACCAAATATATCCACAGTGATGTCGAAACACTCGAACGTATTGAAATCCTCACTGACTTCCGTAAAGGAAAATTCGATTGTCTGGTGGGTGTAAACCTACTCCGTGAAGGTCTCGACTTACCAGAGGTCGAGCTAGTAGCCATTCTTGATGCCGACAAAGCCGGATTCCTCCGTAGTGAGACAGCACTTATCCAGACTATTGGCCGTGCTGCTCGTAACGTAAAGGGCAGGGTAGTGCTCTATGCCGACGAGATGACGGATGCACTCACGTATGCAGTCAATGAAACTAATCGCCGGCGCACGCTTCAGATGAATTACAACACCGCTCACGGTATCACCCCGACCTCGATTGCTAAAGAGATCAAATCAATTGCTGATCAGCTCCGTAGTAAGCACGATGAGACGGTTGATACTATGCTCAAGGTCGATGTAGAACTCTTCAAACGTAATCCCGCCAAGGTACTCAAAGAAAAGCGCCAACAAATGGAAGATGCAGTATCGATCCTCGACTTCGAAACCGCCGCCATTATCCGTGATGAGATAGCTTACCTCGAAGCAGAAGCCAGTGGTAAAGGGAAGAAAAAGACCAAGAAAAGTATCTTGTAACAACAACCGCCCTAGGGCGGTCCTAGGGAGATTTGATAATAATCCCTTTCAAAAAGATTATTATGTAGGTTATTGACTATTGATGATATTCCACTATTGTATGAGCTAAACCACAAAGAGGTGGTGTGCCTGGTAAGTTTAATCAGCAGGAGCGAACATGCACGCAGCTAATACTGACAAAGCTTTTAACAAATTTTTCAAAAAACATCTAAAATCATTGCTAGATGATAAAAATGTAAACTCTAACTATCGCAATAATCAGAGAATAAAAGAGGAATACGACTATCTGAAAAAATGCTATTCGAGAGGTCTTCTGATACTGAGTAACATAAAACCAGGTTACGAAATGGCATGTACTACTCTTTTCAGAAAACAACATATATGGGAAGATCCTGATGAACTCCAGATATCATTCTGGGGAAATGTCGAGTCAGTACTGCCACGTTGGTTTGATTGTTATGACGACGTCGAGCTAGTAATTTCAGCTTTTGAGGGAGCTAGCAACAATGCGTCCACTTAAGAAAGCTACCCACCCGGGTCAACTTTCTCCGGGTGGCGCTTTCTTTTTATACTAATTTTCCATATCTTCAGTTCCTTGCTATACTCTACCTAACCGACCACTACCTCCGTGCAGTGGCGTTTCGCTTATTATTTTTTGGGTAAATTTGTATGGCATTAGGTGGCAAACAAGGTGACGAAAAGAAGGTCATTCGTACCAATATGGACGATCGGGCCCAAAAAATTGTGGTGCGTGGCGCTCGTACCCACAACCTAAAGAACATCTCGGTCGAAATGCCTCGTGGTGCGATGGTAGCTATTACCGGCCCTTCGGGATCGGGTAAGTCTTCGCTCGCCTTTGATACTATCTTTGCCGAAGGGCAACGCCGGTATGTAGAGTCGCTTTCACCGTACGCCAGACAGTTCCTCAACAAGATGCAAAAGCCTGATGTTGATGAAATCAGCGGTCTTTCGCCAGCGATTTCGATTGACCAAAAGTCTGCGAGTCGCAACCCGCGCTCGACCGTAGCCACCATCACCGAAATCTACGACTACCTGCGTATTCTCTATGCCCGGGTTGGACAACCATATTGTCTTGATGTCGACGTACCAATCCAAAAGATGTCCCAGGATGAAATTCTGCGTGTCGTCCTTGAATCTATCGAATCAAAAGAAGTAAAAACTGCCACCAAAGCGCAGTCACAAAAAGTACTTGGCATCGAAGTATCAAAAGGTCGGGTAGCGGTCTTTGCGCCAATGGTGGTGGGTCGTAAGGGTGAATACTATCAATTACTCTACGATCTACTTGGTAAAGGTTTTGAAACGGTCAAAATCGATGGTGAGATCAAGCAACTCCGTGACCGAATTGAACTTTCAAAGACCAAACGCCACGATATCGATGTACTCGTAGACGAGATCTACGTGAGTGAATTTACTGACGATCCAAAAGGCTCTCATGAACGTCTATCTGAGGCGGTGGAAGTAGCCCTCGGTATCGCCAATGGCCTAGTCAAGATCGAAAGTCCGGACGGGTCTTCACGTATGCTTTCGGCCAAGTTCATCTGTCCGGTCGATGGTTCTTCATTCCCTGAAGTCGAACCACGTCTTTTCTCCTTTAACTCACCGTATGGTGCCTGTCCTGAATGTAACGGGCTCGGGGTAGTCGGCATTTTCCAGAGTGACACTTGCCAGGTCTGTAACGGAGCACGACTACGACCAGAGGCGCTCCGTGTCTTCCTTGGAGCGACTGATAAGTCACTTGGTATCAATATTGTCGACTTCACCGCTATGACCGTCAAAGATGCTACTAAGTTCATTGATGGTCTCAAGCTCACGAAACACCAGCAGGAAATCGCTTGGCCTGCGCTCCGTGAAATTATCGAGCGACTGGAATTTATGAATAATGTAGGTATTGAATACCTGACTCTTGATCGTCGTGCAAACACACTCTCAGGTGGTGAGGCACAACGTATCCGTCTCGCTTCACAGCTGGGTTCAGGTCTCGTAGGAGCTCTCTATGTACTCGACGAACCGACCATTGGTCTGCATCAACGAGACAACGACCGACTCATCAGTACTCTCACCGAACTACGCGATCTCGGAAACACGATTCTCGTGGTAGAGCATGACGAAGATACGATTTACGCCGCCGATTATATCGTAGACATCGGCCCAGGAGCTGGTGTGCATGGTGGTCAGGTGGTGGTCGCTGGCTGGCTCGAGGATCTTCTCAAGGCCAAGAAAAATGACTCCGGCTCCTCGACACTTGCATACCTCCGTCACGAAAAGCGCATCGAAATACCTGAACGACGCACCGGCGAAAAGGGTTCACTCAAAATTAAGGGTGGAAAAGCTTTTAATATCAAGAACCTCAACATTGATATTCCACTTGGGCGGCTTATCTGTGTGACTGGTGTGTCTGGCTCAGGGAAGTCGACGTTCATGTACGAGATTGTTGATAAGAACCTCAAAGGCCGTCTTGAAAAGAAATTCCGTACTGCCAAAACATACAACTGTACAACCTTCACCGGTAGTGAATATCTTGGTCGATCAATTCTGATCGATCAGTCACCAATTGGTCGCACACCTCGTAGTAACCCTGCTACCTACACTGGTGCCTTTTCACATATTCGTGACCTCTTTGCTGCCAGTAGTGAAGCCCGTGCACGTGGTTGGAAGCCTGGCCGATTCTCCTTCAATGTGAAAGGCGGTCGTTGCGAGACCTGTCAGGGTAATGGTGAGATTGCGGTAGAAATGCACTTTTTGCCGACGGTGTTTGTGGAGTGTGACGTGTGTGAAGGGAGGCGCTTCACCAAAGAAACCCTCGAGGTGATGTACAAGAAAAAGAACATCTATCAAGTACTCCAAATGACCATCGAAGAAGCTTACGAATTCTACAAAGATGTCCCCGCGATCGAAGAACGCCTCAAGACACTCCTCGATGTAGGGCTATCGTACCTAAAGCTTGGTCAAAGCGCTACCACCCTCTCAGGTGGTGAGGCACAGCGAGTAAAGATCGCATCTGAGTTGTACAAGCCACACACCCAAAAGACCATGTACCTCCTCGACGAACCAACCATCGGTCTCCATTATGACGACGTAAAGAAGCTGATTGAAATCCTCCAAGAACTCGTCAATAAAGGTAATACGGTGATGGTCATCGAACACAATCTTGATCTCGTAAAATGTGCTGACTACGTGATCGACATCGGCCCAGAAGGTGGTGCTGGTGGGGGAGAGATAGTGGCCAAAGGTACCCCCGAAGAAGTCGCCGAAAATCCCAAGTCACACACTGGCCGGTATTTGAAAAAGGTACTGTAAACAGCTAAAACTGCCCATAAGGGCGGTTTTTGCTTTATGTGGTAGAGTATTTCGGCATAGTTATGACCAAAGATGTACTCAAAGCACTCGAACTACCCGATGCACCCGGGGTGTACTTTTTTTTGAGTGCCAACAAGGACATCTTGTACATCGGTAAAGCCACTTCACTTCGCAGTCGGGTACGGAGCTATTTTGCAAATGATATCAAAGACAAGCGATCTGAATTGATCGAAAACATGGTGCGTGATGCCCATACGGTAGAAGTCACTGAAACAGAAAGTGTCCTCGAAGCGCTCATCCTCGAGACCAACCTCATTCGCACCCACAAACCGCACTTCAATACTCGCAGCAAAGACGACAAATCATACAACCATCTCGTCATTACCAATGAGGAATGGCCGCGAGTCCTCGTCGTCCGTGGAAAGGACTTGACCGAACGGTTTACCGAAAAAGAAATCAAATACCACTTTGGACCATTTCCTAGTGGCGGACTGCTCCGTGAAGCGCTGAAGATTGTACGAAAACTTTTTCAGTTCTACGACACCAAAGAGCCAGTCGGCTTTGAACGTACCAAGCTCGCACGAGGTACCGTCGACTTCAATCGCCAAATTGGTCTCTATCCCAACCATACAGACAAAGCGCTCTACGATCGCACTATTCGTCACTTGAAGTTATTTTTTGAAGGCCGCAAACGGGAAATCATCAAAGAGTTGACGAAAGACATGATGAAAGAAGCCAAGGTCGAGGCGTTTGAAAAAGCTGCCAAAATTAAGCGTCAGATCTTTGCACTCGAGCATATTCAAGACATTGCCCTCATTAAAGCTGAACGATCTACTGCACGTACCGGTCGCACTATCCGGATCGAAGCGTACGATATTGCCCATATGGATGGCAAAGACATGGTTGGTGTCATGACTGTCCTCGAAGGCAGTGAGCCCCAGAAAGACGACTACCGAAAATTCAAAATCAAAACCCTAAAAGACGCCAATGATCCAGCGGCACTGAAAGAAGTCCTTCTGCGACGCTTGGCGCACCCGGAGTGGCCTTTCCCGAATATTATTGTAGTAGACGGAAATGAGGTGCAAAAGCGTACCGCCGAACTCATTCTCGCCGAACACGCCCTCTTGGTACCAGTAGTTGCTGTGGTCAAAGATGACCGACACAAAGCCAATCATATCCTTGGGCCAGAAGCTCTGGTAGAAGCACATAAGCTGGAGATCCTCCATGCCAACGCCGAAGCACACCGCTTTGCCATCACGTACTTCCGCCAAAAGCAGCGGAAACGAAGTTTGTCCTAATGTGACACACAGAGTCCGGTATCCGGTTTTTGTTGCTCTGTGCTAAAATACCACCATGACAAAGACCCGGGTAGCGGTCCTGCGAGGTGGGCCAAGTAGTGAATATGAGGTTTCGATGCATACGGGTGCGGGGGTACTCGTGGCACTGCGACAGCTTGGTTACCATGTACTCGATATTCCAGTGACTAAGCAGGGTGAATGGCTCGTAGAAGGACGGGTAAAGTCACCTGAAGTCGCGCTCCAGACTACTGATGTGGTCTTTATTGCGATGCATGGTGCCTACGGCGAAGACGGGACAGTCCAACGCATCTGCGAACGCCTCCATATTCCTTTTACAGGTAGCAATTCTTTTGCTTCGTCAGTTGCTTTCAATAAAGACATTACCAAGCGATCATTGCGCGACGCAGACATTCATCTTCCACAACACATCAAGGTCACTCGTGACCAGTATTCGTCAGTCGGTGAAATTGCTCGCGCCGTTGAACTGGCTTTTGGTTCAGAGTACGTCGTAAAACCGCTCGCCAGCGGATCCTCACATGGCGTAAGTATGGCAACTACCGATACACTTGCATCTGTCCTGGCTCGCTCTCTTGATACCTATGAAGAGTGTCTCGTGGAAGAACGAATCATTGGTACTGAGGCAACTTGTGCTGTGCTTGCAGACTTCCGCGATACAAACCTCTATGTCTTGCCTCCGGTAGAGATTGTACCGCCAGCACACACCTCGTTTTTTTCGGCCGAGGTGAAGTATGATGGCTCCACTGCAGAATTGTGTCCTGGTCGTTTTAGCTACGACGAGAAAGAAAAAATCGCGCGACTCGCGACAATTGTCCACGAAACACTGGGTCTTTCTCAATACTCTCGAACCGACTGTATCGTGCGTGAGGGAGAGGTATTCTTCCTCGAAGTTAACACGTTGCCTGGACTAACCGCCGAATCCCTCTTTCCTAAAGCGGCAGAAGCTGTTGGCTTACCATTCGCGCACTTGATTGATCACTTGGTTCGCACTGCTCGTGTATACTAATAACATGGCCACTCCACGCAAAAAAACTACTGCACCAGCAGAACAAAAACTAACCAAAGTGCAACTAAAGCGTATTGCAGCACTAGGGGCAGTCTGGCAACTTGATGACAAACACAAGAAATTAGTCGCGACCTTTAACTTTGAACGCTACCTCGATGGTTTTATGTTTGCAACGAGGATCTTTGTGTATGCCGAAGTCATGAATCATCATCCAGAACTCTGTATCACAAGAACGAGCGTAAAAGCAATTTTAACCACGCACGATACCAAAGGCGTAAGTGAGCTCGACATCGTTCTGGCTGAACGGATCAATCAGCTACTATCCCCGCGCCCCTAGATACAAACCAAGAATTTAGCCATATACTACACACATATGAATATTGAAGGTACCAAACACGAGAAAGCAGTATTAGTAGTAATGGCGTACATTATTGGATTTACCTCAGGCTTTATTGCATTTGGTATTAGTGGCGGTATGTCTGCCAAGGAATACAAAATGGATTCTAATATGCCAACAATGGAGTTTCCACCAATGGGTGAATACACTCCGCCAACCGAAAATCCACCAATGGACACTACCATTCCGGCCGATGCAGATGATATAACGATGCCAGCTGGTGAAGTAGTGTCATACGAAGACGGCAAGCTCTACGCTATGGTCGGTGACGAGCGATTTGTACTGTCCATCAGTAATTCGATCATGCCACGGGAGAATGTAGAAGGGTTTTCAACACAAGGTATCCACGAAAACCTCCCAGCATACGTAGCCAGTGCCGACAGTAACTACGTATACTTCTGTGAACAGCAAGGATCTACACCTGAGTGTACGCACTTTGTCTTTGATGTAACCAGTAATATCATCCAATTCGTCAGTGTAGACGGTGAAAAGTTGGTTACCGACAACAGTGTCGCTACTGAAGCTACCTGGGGAACAACAGGCCTTACTGTAGCAGGCTATACTTCTATTGATCCAACTATGCCTTGGAAATTGGCACCAACTGAATAACCACCTTGACTTATTGTGCGCGCTTGCGTATCATACTGACCAGCTTTGTAACTGTCGCGGTTACAAAACCGATAGATCAAATGGCAACACTTGATCTGTCACTGGGCCCGTAGCTCACTTGGTAGAGCGCCTCATTTGCACTGAGGAGGCAGGGAGTTCGAATCTTCTCGGGTCCACGATTTCGAAAAAGAGTCCGTCACGTAGCTGACGGCCTTTTTCGTTCGTGGACAGGAAGCAATATGCTGGGGGCATGTTGCGGGAAGATTCGAAGCTGTTACCAGCTATAGTGCGAGCCTGCGGGCGAATATAGCGACAACGGGTACTGAACATGTAATGTTCGAATCTTCTCGGGTCCACCAACACAAGCAAAAGACTACCCTGACCGGTAGCCTTTTGTTTTCAACTTCGGCACATACCATAGCCAGTACTTTTGGCATACAATACCGGTATGGCAACACCAACTCCACAAGACAAAAAGCTCTTACGGTCATTAGCGTCACAACTAAAGAAGCTACAAAGTGATCTAGTCGTAGCCAAACGGACTGAAGGTGTCGATGATTACATCCAAGTAAAGGTACAGAAAAACGACGCACGCTTCACCCGGATCAAAGTTGACGATGGCAAAGACAAAGCAACTGGCCACTATGTACTTGATGTTGCGATAACCTGCAAGCAGGGAAGTGTACTAGTCCCATTATCCATTTCCTCTGGCAAAGCCGTCACCGGTTTTATGTATTATATAGAAGGAACAGGGGACAGTGCGGTCGCTACTGCCAATGTCCGTGCCCGAGGTGATGGTATTCAGCAGGTTACGATAGGTACCATCGAGTATTGCAAAATTCCTGCCGGCAAAACCGCGACTTTCCGCCTGCAGATCACTATTCGCGGACAAATTGGCAAGTCCTACCAGATTATCCTCAATCGTCTCAACTATAAGCTGACACTTAATGATGCTCGCTACCAACAGTACCTAAAGCCTATCAAGTCCGACCAGCTCCGCTTCAAGTAGGCTTGCACCATGATTGACTACACACTTCTCGTCCCCGCACTGTTACTCGGTGTTATAAATATCGTCGCTTTTATTGCAATGTACCAAGACAAGCAAATCGCGCGCCGTGGCAACGCTGCCAACCGTACTCCTGAGGGCATACTGTTCTTTCTAGCAACCATAGGTGGCAGTCTCGGTATCTATGCCGGCATGTTGCTCTTACGCCACAAAACCCGCACCTGGTACTTCCAAATCGGTATCCCGATCCTTATCATCCAAAACCTAATCACTATCTACTGCTTGGCAGGGTATGTCATGTAGTCTTTCTCTAATATTTAAAAATCACTATTTATATTAGATGTATCAGTCCAATAATTATATTTATTTAAAATACATACCATAAACATGAAAATTACTAAAAGAGTAACACTTTTACGTTTATACATTATAAAAACGTAAATTTAGTTCGATTTAACTCTAAATTCACGTTTTTAATGACAAAAAACGTGAATTTGACTAAAAAACAATGGATATTAACGGTTTTACATTTTGGTGTAGAAACCGATTTTAAAGTGCATTATTAATTATAAATCTTATATAAAAAATACATTAGCTATAAATGTATAGCTTTTGAATTTTGCTGACAAGAATCTTAAATATAGACAAAATCAATAAATATGTTTTAATAGGCAATGAAAGGAGTTCCGAAATGAATGACATCAATCGCTTTGTCCTTATGGGGCAGATACTGGTCTTGGGATGGCACAGGTCGGGAGGAGATGCGCTACTGCAACAAATGCTCGCGCGTATCAACGAGATAGGTCACACAGAAGCAGCAACCGAGCTGTTGCAGAGCATGTCAAAAGCCACTCCTGACTCGCCACCGCTCTTGACCGTCGAGGACATGACAAAAGTGGTTGAACGCGCTGTCGGCCACATGAAAGTCCGCCTTGGACTCTAAGTCCACGAAACGTAAGTCCCCGGACACGTTCGTGGGCTGTTTTGTTTAATGTATAGTAAAGAAAGCTCACATCTACACGTCGTCATGATTAGTTTCCAGCACATAACCCACAAATGGTACTTAAAACGGTACCAGGAGTATCTCCGTCTATATACATCTTTCTTAAATGAAAAAACATTTAATCCTGAAACTGGTAGACAAGATTGGAAACATGAAAAGCTCAGAACAGCTAGTCTGTCTCTTTCATCATTTACCTTATCTGTTCACGTTTGAGAGTAACCAACGTATCCCTAAAGACTCCAATGCTCTCGAAGCACACTTTAGGCATATTAATGAAGTGTGTGCGATTCATTTATACATCTGATCAATAATCGGGTATAAAAAAGACCATAGATCGCTGAGTTTGAAGTGTTGGCTAAATCCGAGTACAATGCAGCCTCATGCAAAAGTTTTGGCATATACGTATAGCAGTACTAGTACTACTGACTATAGCTGGCGGGCTGGTAGCGATAGAGTGGCCATTGGCTATGTCATTGCCGTTTTCGGCGACTGAGCGGGGTTTTGATACGTCAACCGAACAACTCACTAATGAGTCAATCACACTGGGGCAGGGTG
>JACCDH010402905.1_pt1 | contig 26378 bp, 26 predicted proteins | sample 7442481 | NCBI WGS metagenome assembly JACCDH01 (sample SAMN15323433, study PRJNA562643) | freshwater metagenome | isolation source: river surface water | place: USA:Blue River Watershed | collected 2017-08-15 | reverse complement strand
GACGACATGCTATCAGGCAACAAGTTTGGCGACGCCGGCAGCCGTGTGGTGGTCGAAGAGTTTTTAGTCGGTGAAGAAGCGTCCTTTATTGTGATGGTTGATGGCACACACGCCCTACCATTTGCCTCGTCGCAAGACCACAAAGCGCGTGACGATGCCGACAAAGGCCCCAATACCGGTGGCATGGGCGCTTACTCCCCTGCCCCAGTGGTCACGCCTGCTGTGCATGATTGGGTGATGGACAATGTGATTTACCCAACCGTGCGTGGCATAGCGGCGGAAGGCAATGTCTATACCGGTTTCTTGTACGCAGGTTTGATGGTTGCGCCAGATGGCACCGCCAAAGTGTTGGAATTCAACTGCCGCTTCGGCGACCCTGAAACGCAACCTATTATGATGCGGTTGCAGTCGGACTTGGTCGAGCTATGTCTGGCCGCGGTCGAGGGCAAGCTGGCTGATACGGCCATTCAATTTGACCCGCGCGCTGCTGTAGGTGTGGTGTTGGCTGCAGGCGGTTACCCAGATGATTATCGTAAAGGCGATGTGATTTCTGGCTTGCCAACGGCAGACAGCCGCGAAGCGAAAGTGTTCCACGCTGGTACTGTGCTTAAAGACGGTCAAGTGCTGACGGCCGGTGGTCGCGTCTTGTGTGCGACAGCCTTGGGCAGCAACGTCACTGCGGCGCAACAAGCGGCGTATCAGCTGGTCGATCAAATCCACTGGGATGGCGTATTTAGCCGCCGTGACATCGGTTATCGCGCTATTGCACGCGAAAAGAACTAACACAGGCGTCAACTAAAAAACCAGTCGTCATCTGCGACTGGTTTTTTTTATTCAAAACACCTCGATAGTGTGCGCTCATCGCCCATGTTTAGGTCTTAAGGGTGTCGTCGGTTGGGGCCAACTAGCCAAACTTTTAAAAACCAGACGTAACCCACAACACACCAACACGCCGTGGTTAACGTCACAAACATCACGCCAATACTCAGCGGACGCGTCCACGGATGTAAGGTGATTTCCGGCTGCAGTTGCAAGACAATCACCAGTAAGGCCGCAAGGGCCACTTGCAACAGCAACCAATGCACTCGCACCAGCACTTGCCGCCAGCAAAATTGTGAAGCTAACTCCCCTGATATCGCCCGCGGCAAACGCAAAAAGCTTTCCAAGCCATGGGAAGATCTTCGAAACCACACGTATCCGATAAACATCAATTCATACAACAACGCCGCTTGTAATGCCGACAACACAGTATGGCTCCAAGGCAAAAATTGCAGTGTGACGTGTTGTTGCTAAGACAGCAAGACGTTAATCGCCACAGCGACGCTATTGAACCAAACCGACTTGCCAAAAAAATTGGCCGCAGTAGTCTGAATAAAAACATCTCTGGATCAAGGATATGCCACACATGATTTCCGCTTACCGTCGATGCCGTTGGCTCAGCATCCCTCTTTGTGCCGTCGTAGCCCAAGCCAGCGTGGCGGCGGATAATTGCCAGCGACCTTATGTCGATATTTATAAAATTCAAGGCACAGCTGCGCAAAGTAGTTTAGTGGGACAAACGATTGAAACCAAAGGTGTGGTGTTAGCGACCTTGTATGCCGACAGCAAAACGCCGCAATTGTTATTGCAAAGCATCAACCCCGACGGCAACGATGCAACCTCGGATGTTATCTTAGTGACGGATAGCATGCTCGCTCAGCGCACCCAACCGGGCACAGTGTTGCACTTACGCGGCACGGTGCGGGAGGTCAATGGCATGACCGCGCTGACCAATACCGACAACAGCTTCACCCAACGCTGTGGAGCTCAAGCGGTACCTGATCCTATCCCTGTGAAATTACCACGCCAAGCAGGGGATTCGTGGGAGCGCTTCGAAGGCATGTGGGTCAGTTTCCCGCAACCACTGATTGTGAATGACACCTACACCTTGGCACGGTTTGGCGAGGTGTTAGTGGCCGATAAACGCTTAATGGTTGCCACCGAAGTCGTCGCCCCCGGGGTTGCAGCTCAGCAATTGGAAGCACAACAACAATTAAGTGAACTGATGCTCGACGATGGGTCCTTGCAGCAAAACCCAGACATTGTGCCATTTATCCCCAATGGTCTAGCCGCTAATCGTACGCTTCGGATTGGCGATACATTGCGTAACGTCGAAGGCTTTGTGTTAGAAACCAAACAAGGCTATCGGGTGGTTGTCAGTCAAACACCAACCTTGGATGCCACCAATCCTCGCCCTGCAGCACCACCTAGCAAAGCCGACAGCGATCTTCGGATTGCCAGCTTTAACGTGCTGAACTTTTTTACCGGCGAAGGTAAAAAACCGTTTCCAACCAAACGTGGTGCGAGCACTGCCGAGGAATTAGCACGGCAGCAAGCCAAAATGACCGCCGCGCTTGCCGCCATGGACGCGGATGTGATTGGGTTATTGGAGGTACAAAACAATGGCTTTGACCAAGCCAGTTCGTTAAAAACCTTGGTGAAAGCGCTCAACCAGCAGCTCGGCAGTGAGCAATTTGAAGCCATCATTCCGCCACAAAAACCCGGCTCGGATGACATTATGGTGGCGCTGATTTATCGTAAAAACGTCGTGACCCCGACCGGAACTGCCGCCTTAAAACTGGATGGTCCCTTCACCAAAGGCAGTCGAGTGCCGCTAGCGCAGAGTTTTATTCATCAGCGCAGCAAACACATCGTGACGGTCGGTATCAATCATTTCAAATCCAAAGGCAGTTGCCCGAAAGAGCCCACCCCAGATAGTGATCAACTCGACGGCCAAGGGTGCTGGAACCCAGCACGAGTCGAGGCTGCATCTGCCTTGCACAGCTGGCTTGCCAAAAACCCAACCGGCGTTACGACGGACTATAGCGTGATCATGGGCGATTTTAACGCCTACCGTAAAGAGCAGCCGATCCAGACTTTGGAACAGGCCGGCTGGGTGCATTTAGCAGCCCCAACCGAACTACACACCTCTTTCGTGTTCAAAGGGCGCTCAGGCTCACTGGACCACGCCTTAGCCAGCAAAGCGTTGCACGGCAAATTGGTTCGTTTTGCCCATTGGCACATAAATGCCGATGAACCCGAAGTGTTGGACTACAACATGGAACATAAAACGGCTGAACAACACCAGCAGTGGTTTGCGCCAACGCCTTATCGCTCTTCTGATCATGACCCGCTGTATATGGATTTCCGCTTTTAATCCTCGCCGGATAGGGATGAAAAAGCCCGACGTCATGTCGGGCTTTTGCTGTGAAAGGCTAAAGCTGGCAAACTTAGCCGGCCACCGAAAGGCCCGCTCGAATGATCATGGTGATCACCGCAATAACCCCGACCATCCACACGGTGGAGCGTGCCAGTGCCCAATCGGCGAGGTAACACACAATAAAACCAACACGGCAAAGTACATATAACCAAGCCAGCCATTGCATGGTGCTATCGGTATTGCCCGATGCCACACAGGCAGCAAAAGCGGCCAGAAATAACTGTAACGCCTCAAAGCTATTGTAATGGGCCGCATTGGCGCGAGCGCCCAGCCCTTGTAACTTAGCTTGCTGTTCACGCGGTAAATGGTTGTCATAGCCGCCTAACTGGTTCATCGCCCGAGCGACTGGAATACGGGCTAAATACGGCAACAGCACCACGGCAAGCAAGGCCCAAATCAATCCGCTCATACCGACTCCTTCTCACAGACAAATGCCAGCAACGGTTGCTGACGATGAAATTTAAACCGACTTACTTTACCTTGGCAGTGTTTACCAAGATCGGCCACCCTCTGCCATTGCTGGTTTTTAAGCGCATATAACGAGGAGCCCGCACTAGCCCATAACTGCCCTTGCGCTGTTACAGCTAAATCAATACCACCATCAGGCATCGGCGCTATCTGCGTCGTGCTGTTCGTGCTTGCGTCATATTGCCACAACCACAATGGACTTTGAGCCGTTTGACCTGCAGCCGGCGCGGTGAAATAAAACAGTTCGGTTGCAGGAATATGCGCCAGCGCCCGCCCTATATGGCTATTGAGCGTTATCAGGGTGCCATCGGCTTTGCGATATGCCGCGCGATTCGGGCCGGTTTTATCCTCTAATAAAAACAGCAACAAATCGCCATGTTCACCCCAAACGTGATAACCGACGCCGGGCAAATCCACGAATAACTGTTCATCTTGTTCGCTAATCCGCCAAATCCGCTGCGTGCCATCTTTTTCTACTCGAACCACCGAATAACTGCCGGCGGGATTGGCGAGTGCCGTGGCGGAAAACTCGCCAAATGGCGTGGTCCGCAAGGTTTGGGGTGACTTGGGATTGGCAAGCTCCAGATAGCGAATATCGGTTGCTAAATCGCCGTCCCCCGCATGTGCGGTCCACAATAGCCGCTTCGCATCGAGACTAAATTCCGGCTGGTTTTGATACTCCGCAGACCTGAGCACCCCATGTTGTTGGAACTGCTCTGTGAACTGCCCATAATGAATGTCGTACCGTGTCGCCGCTTGTGCAACCCCAGTTGCGAACAGCGTAACTAGCAATAATTTTTTCATAACACCCTGAACTTCTACCTCAGCGACATCCACTGCCGCTTGCTCAGTGCTCACTTTATCCTTTATGGTGAAGAGGTTGCAATCCAGTCGCAGGAGGACAGATGTCACAACGTAATCCAATCATCGCCGTGACGGGCTCTTCCGGAGCGGGCACCACCACCACCACCAACGCCTTTGCCCATATTTTTCGAACCTTAGGCGTTGAAGCGGCATGGGTCGAAGGCGACTGTTTTCACCGTTATTCACGCCCAGAAATGGAAGTGATGGTGCGCAAAGCCAAAGAACAAGGCAAACACATTTCCTATTTTGGCGCCGAGGCCAATGACTTTGCAGCGTTAGAGTCTTGCTTTGCCGACTATGCCGACAATGGCAATGCCAAGGTCCGTAAGTATCTGCACACCTTTGATGAAGCAGTGCCTTACAATCAGATGCCTGGCACCTTTACGCCGTGGATTGATTTACCAGAAGAAACCGACCTGCTGTTCTACGAGGGGCTGCACGGCGGTGTGGTCACTGAACACCACAATGTGGCACATCACGTCGATTTATTGATCGGTATGGTGCCGATCATTAACTTGGAATGGATCCAAAAAATTATTCGTGATACCTCAGAGCGCGGCCATAGCAAAGAAGCGGTAATGTCGAGCATAGTGCGCAGTATGGATGATTATATGGACCACATCATTCCGCAGTTTTCACGCACACACATTAACTTCCAACGGGTGCCGACCGTCGATACCTCCAACCCATTTAGCGCCAAAGACATCCCAAGCTTGGATGAAAGTTTTGTTGTGATCCGCTTTCGCGGCATCAAACATGTCGATTTTCCTTATTACCTGCAGATGATCAACGGCTCATTTATGTCACGCGTGAACACGCTTGTGGTGCCTGGCGGCAAAATGGGCTTAGCGATGGAGCTGATTTTAACGCCGCTCGTCGAAGACTTAATGCTCAAACGTCGCCAAGCACGGGGGCAAGTCAGCTGGCTGGAATAAGCCGCCTTCGCCTTGCAACACGGTGGCTAGAGCTGCATAGCTTGGTCTTAGTCTTGGTCTGTAAACAACAACTGCCAATAACCAACGTCGCGCCATGCGCCGAACTTAAAACCAACTTCTGGGAATAATGCGACCTGTTGCAGACCTAATTTCTCGTGCAATGCCACGCTCCCTGGATTGGGCTGAGTAATGCCTGCAATCACGGCATGCACACCGACGGCTTTTAATCGAGTAAATAAGGCCTGATACAGCGCAGTACCATAGCCCCGCCCTTGCACTTGCTGCGTCAAATACACGGTAATCTCAACCGAATAGCGGTACGCTTTACGCACACGCCAAGGCGTGGCATAAGCATACCCTTGTACCTGACCGTCCAACTCCAGCACTAGATATGGCAGCTCGTGGTGCTGCACCTGCGCTATACGCTGAGCCATCTCCTCGGGCGTTACTGACGCTTCTTCAAATGACACGGTGGTGCCTAGGACATAAGGGTTGTAAATGCCTGCAATGGCTGCGGCATCGTGCTGTGCCGCGTCACGGATCAACATGTTAGGTCCTTGCTGATGAACTGAAGAAAACTTAATCAATCACTTGAAGTAACACAATCACAAACAATGCAACTGTGACCTTTGCTATCGCATAAAAAAACGCGGCCAGTGCCGCGTTTTTGTAACTTTCGGTGGTTATTCCATATCTGGCAGATTACGGCCATAGAAAATTTCGCGCATCTCGCGTTTGATTTTCCGTGAGATCGCTTTTTGCTCATCGCTGGACACAGAATCCACGCCTGTACCAAATAAATAATTATTTAAATCAAACTCTTTGAGCATCATTTTGGTGTGGAACAAGTTTTCTTGATACACATTCACGTCGATCATCTGAAAGGCGTTTTTGGTTGGCTCATCCATAAAATTCTGGATCGAATGGATTGGATGATCAATGTAGTGCTTCACACCATTGACGTCCCGAGTAAAACCACGCACTCGGTAATCGATGGTCACGATGTCGGATTCAAAACTGTGGATCAAGAAATTCAGCGCCTTCAGCGGCGAGATCACACCGCAGGTGGACACTTCGATGTCTGCGCGGAAGGTACAAATCCCATCGTGTGGATGATGCTCTGGGTACGTATGCACGCAGATATGACTTTTATCCAAATGCGCCACAATGGCATCCGGTATCGGGCCCGGTTGCTCGCTGTTGTCGTGCTTACCTTCAATCGGCTCTTCACAGACGAGGATAGTCACGCTGGCACCTTGCGGATCGTAGTCCTGGCGCGCCACATTCAAAATGTTAGCACCAATGATATCAACCACATCGCTGAGGATGTCCGTTAAGCGGTCCGCGTTGTATTTCTCGTCAATGTACGAAATATACTCTTGCCGGTGCTGTTCGGTTTGCGCATAACAGATATCGTAAATGCTAAAACTTAAGCTTTTGGTTAAGTTGTTAAAGCCATGCAGCTTCAACTTTTCAAAAGGTTTGACCACGGTATTTAGTTCTCCACTGAGCCGCCCTTTTGGCTCAGTATAGTCGTCTTGATAATGCTTGCTCGACGGATCACTCCGCCACTGTCGCAGGTTCCAATTCGCTTTGCTCTATTGCAAACGAATGCGTGACGGTCATGGCTTGTTGCAACATGATCGAGACTGAGCAGTACTTTTCAGCCGACAAATTCACGGCACGCTCTACATGCTTGGCACTGACGTTAAAGCCTGTCACCACAAAATGCAGATGAATTTTGGAAAAAACGCGAGGAATGGTATCAACACGCTCACCGCTAAGCTCGACGCGACACGCCGTCACTTGCTGTTTCGCCTTTTGCAAAATACTGACGACATCCACCGATGAACAGGCGCCCGCTGACATCAACAACATTTCCATTGGCGTCGGTGCTGAGCCCGAGTCTTTGTTGGAATCAAACACCACAGCGTGATTTGAGCCCGAACGCCCTAAGAAACGACTTTCGCCAGCCCATGAAACCGTTGCTTGTAATTGATTATCGCCCGCCATGGAACATCTCCAGTTTGAAAAGGGAAAGCGGGTATTCTACAAAAAAACAGCAAGATAACGCCAGCCTAACACCAAGCACTGGCGCAAAGGCGGTAAGAGTTAGTCCATCAAACGGGCGATAGCGGTATCAAACAAATTCTTAATCAGCAACGACACTTCTTGGATAAGCTCAATTTGTTCTTCAGTCGCGGGCCGATTAACAACCGAGGCCAAAACTTCTTGGAAGTCATACATGATGCCATCCACTTCGCGAATGATTTGGCTGCGATGGATGGTTTCGAGTTCAGTATGTTGCAAACACAATTGAATAATTTGCTCAGCAACTTGTTCTTCAATAATAACGCCCAACGTCTTTTGATGCGACGTGGCAGTGCCTGTTTGTTCAAATAGCGCCAAGTGTTCCGTTAGGAACTGGATCAGATGTTCATACCCTGGTTTATCAGTGACCATACAAGTTAACCACGACACCTACATTGGATGGGACAGCCAATCTGCCACAGCTTGGCTTGGCACGTAAAGCACTAACCATAAAAATATAACTAGGTCGCCGATTCCGCAAGCAAAAGCCTGATCCTGCTAAAAAAAACGCCGAGGCTTTACCCGCGCTCGGCGTCTCCTAGTCAACGGAAACGTAAGCCTGGGGATAGCTGGGCGGGCAGCTCTGAACGCGCTAACTCCACCGAGGCGACAGGGTACGCACAATAATCCGCGGCATAATAAGCACTTGCACGATGATTACCACTGCCGCCTATGCCACCAAAAGGTGCGGCAGAGCTAGCGCCGGTAATGGGTCGGTTCCAATTAACAATGCCGGCGCGAATACGACGTAAGAAACGTTGATACAACGCCTCATCATCCGCCAGCAACCCTGCTGACAAACCAAAGCTGGTGTCATTGCCTGCACGGATGGCTGCATCAAAATCGGTGTAACGGAATACTTTTAGCAGCGGGCCAAAATGCTCTTCATCAGGCAAGGCTTGGCTTAAGGCTGAACACTCCAAAATCGCCGGAGTGACTAAACCGGTGCCAGGTGTAAGCTGGCGCATCGCTAACAAAGCCACAGCGCCAAGCTCCAGCAACTGCTGCTGTACCGCTAACATGCCAAGTGCTGCTTTTTCGGAGATCATCGAGCCCATAAATGGCTGAGGCTGCGCGTCATGTAACCCCACCTCGATTGCCGCACTGACCTCAACCAAGCGAGCCAAAATCGCATCACCTTGCGCGGTGGCAGGCAAGTACAAGCGACGCGCACAGGTACAGCGCTGGCCGCTGGAAATAAACGCAGATTGGATAATGTCATGCACCGCAGCATCAATGTCGCTGACTTCAGCCACAATCAGCGGATTATTGCCGCCCATTTCTAACGCCAAAATCTTGTCGGGACGACCTGCAAACTGCTGATGCAAAAAATGCCCCGTGCGCGAGCTGCCGGTAAAAAATAATCCATCTAACTCAGCGTGCGCCGCAATGGCTTTGCCTGTCTCGACTTCTCCTTGCAGCAGCTGCAACACGCCCGTGGGTAAGCCAGCCTGCTGCCATAATTGCACGGTGTAGTGGGCGACATGCGGCGTCAGTTCACTGGGTTTAAACACCACACAGTTTCCAGCAAGTAACGCAGGCACGATATGGCCATTGGGTAAATGACCGGGGAAGTTATAGGGACCAAACACCGCGACCACGCCATGTGGTTTATGCCGTAACATACTGCGACCTTGCGGCATAGCACCTTCTTTCTCGCCGGTGCGTTCTTGATAAGCGCGGATTGAGATCTCAATCTTACCAATCATCGCCGCCACTTCGGTCCGAGTTTCCCACAACGGCTTGCCTGTCTCTGCGGCGATCACCTGCGCCAGTGGCTCTTTCTGCGCTTCGAGTAAGACTGCGAATTGCCGAACAACCGCAGCTCGCTCACTAAAACTACGATCGGCCCAGTCATCAAAGGCACGCCGCGCTGCCTGAAACGCTTGATCCACCTGCGCAGCATCCGCGCTTTGACCTTGCCACACGATTTGATTTTTTGCCGGATCGAGCGAAACAAATGCGCGCCCTGCCCCAGCAACCCATTGTCCTGCAATGAATTGAACCTGTTCTGACATGATGATTCCCTTGAAATTATAAACGCGCTAACCGCACCCAATCGCCATCCTGCACTTGTAAGGCATGGGCAAGCTCCGAGGGCAAATTCACCTCTTCAGCATTTTCCGCCACATGCAAATGCGCCCAGCTGGCACGGAAGTTTTGCAATTGGGTATTACAGATCAAATAGGGTTGGCCACCGCTCACCTCGCTGATCCGAACACGCAAGCGACGACTGTTACGGGCGGTGCGGATGTGCTCCAGCTTGGCTTCAACGGTTGGCCCCGCATCAAAAATGTCGACATACCCGGTGGTGGAAAACCCCTCGTTTTGCAACAGTTGTAGTGCTGGACGCGTTTTTTCATGCACTTGGCCAATGACTGCTTGTGCCTCTTTACTGAGCAAGCTGACGTAAATTGGGTATTTAGGCATCAATTCCGCGATGAACACTTTTTGGCCTATTCCCGTTAAATAATCAGCAGTTGGGAAGTCGACCGAGAAGAAATGATCTTGCAGCCATTGCCAAAATGGCGAGCGACCGTCTTCATCCGATACACCGCGCATTTCCGCGATGATGCGATCAGAAAAACGCTGCCGAAACTCGGCCATAAACAAGAAACGAAAACGCGACAGCATTTTACCGTTGTTTTTTTGGCGCCGATGTTCGCGTAAAAACAAGGTACACAGTTCAGTTGCGCCGGTGTAATCGTTGCATAACGTCAGAATATCGACCGTTTTGTAGACATTCAGCGCCCGCGAGGTGTGGACCACTTTGCCCAGATGATAGTTATAAAACGCATCATCCAACCCCACCGCAGCTTCGATAGCGCTGGTGCCACAGATCTCACCCGTTTGGGTATCTTCCAGCACAAATAAGTAGCCTTCGTCGGTTGGCGTGGTGACGACTTTTTCAAAGGTACGTTCCGAGCGGTTAATCTTGCGCTGCAGCAACTCATCATTAACGGGTAAAGAGGTAAATCCATGACCGGATTCGACCGCCATCTCGTACAGGGCTGAAAAATCTGCTGCGCGAATTGGGCGAATAATCATCATAGTCGCTTGCTCCACTTGTAACGGGGGCTTCAATCCCGTCATTTTTGCTTTATACCCCTGGCCTTGTTGTTATTATTGGCGTGGCCAGGGCTGGGTTCGTTCTTAGGCGCTGACGACCTTGGCGACCGCGCGTTCAAAACGCTGCATCCCTTCCAAAATGTCTTGCTCAGTGATGATGAGGCTTGGCGCAAAACGCACCACGTCATACCCCGCCATCAACACCAGCAACCCTTCCGCGGCCGATGCCAACAAGAAGTCACGTGCTTTCCCTTTGTAGGCATCACTTAACGCCGCACCTAACAACATGCCTTTACCACGGACGATATCAAACACCGGATACAACGCATTAATCCGCGCTAATTCCGAGCGGAACAACGCCTCTTTGGTTAATACCGCGGCCAGCAACTCTGGATTATTGATGGTATCTAATGCAGCTTCAGCCACCGCACAGGCCAGCGGGTTGCCGCCATACGTCGAGCCGTGAGTGCCCACTTTTAAGTGTTTGGCGATATCCGTTGTGGTTAACATGGCGCCCACAGGGAAGCCACCGCCTAACGACTTGGCACTGGTCAGAATGTCAGGTGTGACGCCGTATTGCATGTAGGCATACAACGCGCCTGTGCGGCCGACACCGGTTTGCACTTCGTCAAAAATCAACAGCGCCTTGTGCGCATCACACAATGCACGCACGCCTTGGATAAAGTCAGCATCGGCTGGGATGATGCCGCCTTCGCCTTGAATAGGTTCCATAATAACGGCACAGGTATTGTCTGAAATCAGCGCTTTTAAACTGTCGAGGTTATTAAATTCTGCATGCAGGATAGCCGCCGGTTTCGGACCAAAGCCATCGGAATAGGCCGCTTGACCACCGACCGTCACGGTAAAAAAGGTACGGCCGTGGAAACTTTTGCCGAACGAAATAATGTCTTGTTTTTGCTCACCAAAATTATCCAGTGCCCAACGACGAGCCAATTTCAGTGCGGCTTCATTGGCTTCTGCGCCTGAGTTGGCGAAATACACTTTATCGGCAAAGGTCGCATCAACTAATTTTTTGGCTAAGCGCAGCGCAGGCTCGTTAGTCATGGTATTGCTCAGGTGCCATAACTTATTGGCTTGCTCAGTTAAAGCCCCTACTAACGCTGGATGGCAATGACCCAAACAGTTCACCGCGATACCACCGGCAAAATCGACATACTCACGGCCGGCTTGGTCCCATAAACGCGAACCTTGACCGCGAACAGGGATCACAGGGGCTGGTGCATAGTTAGGAACCATCACTTCATCAAATAAAGCGCGATCCACGGTGAAATTCTCTGACATCTTGTTCTCCTCGGATAACTGGGGGTGAGCCACTTCGTGCATAAAATGGCTGCTTTTTTATGCAATTTGAACTGCATTATTGCAGATAAAAAATAGAAAGTCTTTGAACAAAATAGGTACAAGCCAATAAAATCAAGGCTTACAGATAGATTTGCACAAGAAGTGAATAACTAGCTAATAGACGACATAACTATGCAATTGAAGAACACATGCCGCGTCTGGTGTGGCCTAGCGGCCATCACCAAAAACGGCAAAGTGCATGAATATGGCAAAAAAAATTTGCGTTAACCGATTTCAATGGTGGAGGAATCAGTGTTTTTCAGAATGGCGAGCAAGTCTGGCCGCAGTTTTTGTTCATTAAACCACTGCCGAACCTCAATATCGGTGACTAACTTGGCACGGTACAACCACTGGCATTGCACAAAACAAGACGCTTGATGGATAACAACCGCAGCCTGACTGGCGGCTGGATAGTCAGGCCCCTCAGCTAACTGATCCATCAACGAGCCCAAGGGCAGCATACGCATTTTCCAATTGGCCATCAGATCTGCACTCATAAAAGGTGCAAATTCCAACAAGCAACTGGTTAAAAAGCTGCCATCGGCATCCAAACTATCCAAGGCATCGGTCAGCTCTTGGTCTCGTGCATCACGAGCAGCAAACATCGCTTGTTGTTTAAGATGCTGATAAGTACGCAGATAGGTGCGCGCTACCACAAAGTAACCCAAGGATTGAAACAATGCTGCGCAAAAAGCCAAAAATGGCAGTTCACCGGTTTCACGAGCCAAGCGTTGCGCTGCTCTCGCCGTGTCTAAACTGTATTGCCAAAAATTGTTTTTAAAGGCTGTGAATGGATCAGTCGAGTGAGGCAAACAGCGTTTTAATGCCATCAGCGGAATGATTTGTTGCAACGAATCGATACCAATTAAACCAAGCGCAGGTTTTAATTCCCGAATGTAGCCAGAGGCATTCTTGCGTAAATTTGGCTGATTCACATACTTGAGCAGATCGTCTTTTAACCACTCCACCGGCGTGATCACTTTTTCAAGTTGACTGAGAGTCACTGCGCGGGCGGCAAGGGTATCTAACACTTGCGGAAACCCTATGGCTAAATCAAACACGCTACTGGCCACTAGCTCAAACCGATTGAGTTTACTGAATAACTCATCAGCCACCTGATCATGTAAATGCGCTTGGGTGAATTCAACAAATTGTTGGCGTGCGATGATATCGGCTTGACGATTTTGGGCCGCTTGTCGCTCAATATCCAGTTTGCCGCCATCAATGCTGGCTTGCAGCTTGTCGCGTTGGGCTTTTTGCTGGGCGTTGCGCTTTTTTAGAGCATAACGGCGATTTCCCGCCTGAAACTCCAACATACAATCAAAAAAACGTTGCTGCATTACAGCGGATATAGCCGTCATGGTTTGTTCTTATCATTAACTCTATCGAAAGTGTGCTGCGCCAGCCCACGCCTGTCAACCAGCCATCGCTGGTCGAATTCCCGCTATCTGTAAAAAGTTCGCCAATAACGCATGGCCTTGTTCCGTTAAGATGGCTTCAGGATGAAATTGCACGCTATGTAACGGTAACGACTGATGTGCCATGCCCATAATTTCATCGACGGCGCCATGCTCATCAGTCGTCCATGCAGTGACCATAAAATCCGTTGGCACACAGCTCGCATCAACCACCAAAGAATGGTAGCGAGTCACGCTCAGTGGATTTTTCAGGTTCTTGAACACCGAACTATTGGTGTGCTGAATCAAGGAGTTTTTGCCATGCACCACTTGTTTTGCACGAATCACCTTTCCACCAAAGGCCTGCGCCATCGCTTGATGGCCCAAACACACACCAAGAATTGGCAAGCCTAACGGCGCAAAGTGACGAATGGCAGTCATGCTGATCCCCGCTTCATTTGGAGAACAAGGCCCAGGGGAAATGACCAAGGCCTGTGGAGCAAGCGCGGCTATACCGGCCAAATCGATGGCGTCATTGCGCCGGACCAACGCTTCGACCCCTAGCTCGGCAAAATATTGCACGAGATTCCAAGTAAAAGAATCGTAGTTATCGATCATCAGTAACATAACAAGGCTCGAACAAAAAAATCGTCGGTATGCTATCACAGCTCACCCGTCGCTGGTGAGCACGATTCAGCTCTGGTAAAGTTTAGTCTGACAAGCTGCTTGATAAGTCGTCACACCGACTTGCCACTAACCATGATATTGAGGACTTTATGCGCTGGTACACGGCGATTCTGCTGACAGGTCTGTCAGCATCCGCTTCGGCATTGCCGGGCGATCTGGTATTCCAAAGTGATTTTGAAAATTCTACGTCAGCGTTTAGCTTGGTGAGCGGTTGTAAAGTAGTCACCGAGGAAGCGCGTAACGGTACTTACGCCTTACAATGTCAGGAAGGCCAAAGTTCTCTGATCAGCCAAAAAGCCATCGCTGAAGCGGGTTTGATGGAGTTTTGGGTCAAACCGGCCAGTCAGTACACCCAATATCGTATCAGCATTATGGCCTCGCCATCGCTCAAGGCCGACAGCATGTGGCAACAAATCGGCCTGATTGAAAACACCGCAGGTTCAGCCAATTATATGGCGCATCGGGTGTCGATTGACGATCCGAGCAAAAAGTTCATTCGTTTTGATATTGAAGCCAGCAATGGGGCAATCGTCTTAGATGATTTAACGATTGAACGAATTCCTCTGGACACGGCGCTGCAGAAAAACGAAACCCGCATCATGTCGGGCTTACTGGAAAAGTTAAAACAGAACAAAAATGCCGATGTTCAGGCGGAACAACTCAAAGCCTTAGGCAAGAATTATGCGGCGCAATTGGAAACCCAGCGCCAGTATTTGGAATATGCTAACGCCATTTACTCCTCGATCACCTTTGTATTGGCCAGTAGTGAACGCAATAAAATGTCCAATCCAATGGCCTATAACTCGTTCCGAGCCATTGTGACCGATGCCAAACGTGTCGCATCACCACTGCAGCAAGCTCGTTTAAATTCGATGATTAAGCCCTTTGGTGATTTGGCGACAGCAACACTCAACGTGGTCAGCGGCGGCACCTATGCCGCATTCTCCGAACCCTTTAAATCGTTCCTGGCGGCTACCTTTGATAAATCAAATTATGAAAACGCCGATTTGAGTCGCAAGGATCGGAAGTTTGCCGAAGAAAATGGACTGAAAATTTACGAAAATGCGGAGAAGTTTTTAAATGAACTTGAGCGTGAACTGCAACAGGTCACGGTGTTAGAGACAGATCTGCAAAATTTGTTGCGCGGTGTCGATAGTTTCCGCAAAGATTTGGATAAACACAGCCGCAATTATATTCAACATGCCGGTCTTGCTCGCTCTCAGGAAAACTTCGGCCGCGCGATGAGCAAGGATGAAACGATTCGGGCGGCGATAGCCAAAGAAGTCGAAGACAAAGTCAGTGTGAAAGCTTTGGCACTGTTACAAAGCGAAAACAACACGGATTTAGTGCAATACATGCTGCGTACGTCAGAACAATACGAAGCGATGCAGGAGTTCAAAGAGCGCTTTAATGGCTTAACCTCGGCCTTAATCACCTTCTATGATCGATTCGAACGCTCGATTGCGGCGGATCAAAACCCATTTAGTGAAAAAGCCGACCGTGAGGCGTGGGAACAACATGCCAAACGCGCCCGCGAATATATCAAACAATCTAAAGAAGCCTTCGCCAAAGCCTATATGTAATGGCAAGCGCCCAACAAAAAGCCTCGCAGTTGCGAGGCTTTTTGATTTAATACCGCATGTTAGCTTCGAATCTTATGGCAATACAAAGCCTACAGCGTCATGCACCTTGGCTAAAGTGGCCGCCGCACGAGCACGTGCTTCAGCCGCGCCCTTGGCCATCACTTGTTGCATCACCGTCTGGTCGGCACGTAACTCACGGAAACGTTGTTGCACAGGCTCTAACAACGCAATCACCGCATCGGCGACATCGCCTTTTAAATGACCGTACATTTTACCTTCGTACTCGTTCACCAGTTGTTCGACGGACTTGCCAGTCACCCCGGACAAAATACTCAACAAGTTCGCCACGCCAGGTTTGTTGTCGATGTCATAGGCCACGCGTGGCGGGTCTTCTGAATCGGTCATGGCTTTTTTGAACTTTTTGCTGATCATTTTCGGATCTTCCAATAAGCCCACAAAATTCCATGGATTCTCATCCGATTTTGACATCTTTTTCGTTGGTTCTTGCAAGCTCATCACACGGGCAGCCACCGGCGGGATATAAGGCTCAGGCACGGTGAAGACATCACCGTACAAGGCATTAAACCGCATCGCGATATCGCGCGCTAATTCCAGGTGTTGCTTTTGATCATGACCAACCGGCACTTGATTGGCTTGGTACAACAGAATATCTGCCGCCATTAACACTGGGTATGTGAACAAACCGGCATTGACGTTATTGGTATGACGCTCGGACTTATCTTTAAACTGCGTCATCCGCGACAACTCACCAAACTGAGTATAACAGTTTAAGATCCAGCCCAATTGGCTATGCTCTGGTACATGTGACTGCATAAACACGCTGCTGCGAGCTGGGTCGATACCACAGGCTAAGTACAAGGCCAATGAATCGAAGGATGCTTCGCGCAGCGCCTTTGGATCTTGTCGTACAGTGATCGCATGCAAATCCACGATGCAATACAAGCAGTCATAGTCATCTTGCATTTGATCCCACTGCCGTAACGCGCCCAAGTAATTGCCAATGGTCAATTGACCGGACGGCTGGGCGCCACTTAAAACGATGGGTTTACGGCTTGGGTTTGTCATGCTGGTCCTACTCTTTACTTAAATTCGTAACATGCTGCTTTGGGGCGCAGTCGGCTAAAAAGCTCTCGATTATACGCGCTTCCATCGGCTTGGAAAGTCGTGTTAGCGACGTGCGGCTACTTTTGCCAACTCATCACGCATTTGTGCAATCACAGCGGCATAATCTGGGGCATTAAAAATCGCGGAACCCGCGACAAACATATCTGCGCCGGCCGCAGCGATGTCGGCGATGTTGTCGACTTTGACCCCCCCATCAATTTCCAAGCGGATCTCACGACCAGAACGGTCGATGATCTCGCGCGCTTTCGCCAGTTTATCCAAGGTTCCTGGGATAAAGCTTTGCCCGCCAAACCCCGGGTTTACCGACATCAACAACACCACATCGACTTTATCCAACACATAGTCCAGATAACTTAACGGCGTCGCTGGATTAAAAACTAAACCCGCTTGGCAGCCTTGATCTTTGATCAGTTGCAGACTGCGATCGACATGGCGCGAAGCTTCAGGGTGAAACGTAATGATAGAGGCACCCGCTTTGGCAAATTGCGGGATTAACGCATCCACCGGTTCGACCATTAAATGCACATCGATGGGCGCTGTGATGCCATAGTGCCGCAGAGCCTGACATAACATAGGCCCAAACGTCAGATTCGGTACATAGTGATTATCCATCACATCAAAATGCACCACATCTGCACCAGCAGTGAGAACTCGAGCAACGTCATCACCTAAACGGGCCAAATCTGCAGACAGAATGGAAGGGGCGATCCAATAAGGCAACATAGGCAGTCTCCTAAAATAATTGGCGCAACTTTACCGTAAAATCGCGTTGGAACCCAGCAACAGTCATCTCTAGACTCGATAAAAAATGCCCAAAAAACAAGCAGTAACGCACCAAGTTGGCGCAACCTTTTTAAAGATACAAGATTTTTACGCGCTATCTCATTGATTTAATACTACATTATGAACTGGCACAGTTTTGGTATCGTTCTCGATGCAACAATCATCTAAGGGCAATAAAACATGAAAAAAATGACAGTAAAAGCAACACGTTGGAGCAAATCCGTCACATTAACAGCGGCCGCAGTTTTGCTGGCAGGTGCAAGCATCAGTGCGAATGCGGTTACGGTGACAGGTAATGTGGGTTATGTGTCTGACTATTTATTTCGCGGTATTTCTCAAACCAATGAAGGTATGGCGCTGCAAGGTGGTTTGAACCTGAATTCCGATAGCGGCTTTTATTTGTCTACATGGGGCTCAAACATCAAATTCGGCGACGGTTCCATGGAACTGGACGTGTTGGCAGGTTGGACTGGCAAAGTCAGCAATGATTGGACGCTCGATGTGGGCGTAATGCAATACCGCTATCCAAATGGGGATAATGCCACTACCGAATTTAACTTCGTTGAAGCCTACGTTAAAGGAACCTATAAAGATTTTGTGTTCGGCTATGCCTATGCCAATGATTACTTCGGCGCTGGTGTAGACCAGTACCATTATCTGTCCGTCGACCATACCTACGCCTTACCCAACGATTTCAGCATTGTGTCGCACTTAGGTTACAACCTGTTTGAAGACGACGAGCAGTTCCAAACGTTCTTAGCTGCCGGCCCTGTTTCTGACAGCAACTATATCGATTTTAGTGTTGGCGTGGCTAAAAGCATTTTGGGTGCTTCCGTCGCGTTGAAGTATGCAGGGACTAATGTCAGCGATTCAGCACAATGCAATCTGTGCGATAATCGTCTGGTATTTAGTGTCAGTAAATCGTTCTGATCGGGTCTGACAGCATACGACGTGATGGGCAGCAGAATTGATGCTTGATTGAACAGCGCATTTTTGTTAGGATCTGGTTAATTTTCATCCAAACGGAAATGCGTATGAAATTACTAACAGCGATCAAGTGTGGTCTGCTGCTCAGTGCGCTGGGAACAAGTGTCTGGATGATGCATGAACCCGACGCTGAAGTTGCCAGTTGCAGTACAGTCGTCCACACCCAGTTTGATGGAAGCCAAACCTTAGAGCTGTCGTGTTTGCAAGTCAATCAACCGAGTTGGAGCAACTGGTTAACTGGTAAAAGCCGCTCCACACAATTCCACTTCATCGATTTGGTGGAACTGCTGGGTCAGTTAAAACCGACTCAAGAGAATCCATAAAAAAAGCACCCTAGGGTGCTTTTTTTATGTCTGCACACCTTATGCCTTGGACTAAGGTGAGTCCACATCAGCGCTGTAATACGCAAATAACTCACCGACCTTGCCACGACTAGCACCTTTTTGACTAATCGACCGCCCGACTTGAATGGCGGTTAATTCAGAGCCTTGATAAATGCGCCGCGTCAGGCTGGTATCATGGTTACTGATCAATACTGCATGACCTTGCTGCTGTGCTTGCTCGGCTAACAGCGCCAAATCGGCTTGATCGTCCAAGGTAAAACTATTTTTAGCATACGCAGTAAAACTGGCGGTTTTAGACAACGGCACATAAGGCGGATCGCAATACACCACCGAGTTTGCTGGTAACTGTGCAAACACATCACGATAACTTAAGCAGGTAAACTCGGCTTGCTGCGACTTTTCGGCGAAAAACCACAGTTCTGCCTCCGGAAAATACGGCTTTTTGTATTTGCCAAAAGGGACATTAAATTCACCACGCTGGTTGTACCGGCACAAACCATTAAAACAATGTCGATTCAAATACAAAAACAACGCTGAACGCTCAGTGGCATCAACACTGCTATTAAAGCGTTGGCGAATGCCTAAGTAAGTTTCTTTATCATTAAAGGTTGGGGTGAAGTATTCACGGGCCGCTGCGATAATCTCGGTCGGATGCTGTTGCAACAGACGATACAAATGGATCAAATCAGCGTTGATGTCATTTAACATATAACGTGAATAACGCGTGTTTAAAAACACGGACGCCGCACCCACAAAAGGCTCAACCAGCACATCCGCCTCAGGCAAATGACCTGATATCTGCTCGACTAGCGCATATTTGCCGCCTGCCCATTTCAGAAAGGCGCGTTGTTTATTCGATTTTTTAGCCACGCTATCCTGCTTACTGCTGATTGATCTCAGCCTGTATATCGGCTATCGATTTAACAAAGCCTTGCTGCAATGCACTTGGCAAGGTTGAAATGCGGGCTTTGGCTTTGGCACTATCACCAAAAGGAGCTAGCACCACCACCAACTGCCGTTGACCATTTTTGCGTCGTTCATACACAAAGGTTTGCAAAGAGGCATACGACTGCTGGAAACTTTTCAACGCAGTTTCATTGGAGAATACCACCAGCTGCAATGCCACCTGCGAGCCCGACATGGCTAACAGATCTGCTTCTTGGAAATTAAAATTGGACGACGCTTTTGCAGGGACTGGTTCAGTCTCTGCAGCCACAGGAGTTTCAACACCGCCCGCTTCGGATGCCAATTCATCAGCCACATCCGTAGGGTTGGGTTTGACCAACACCGGTTTGACTTCGGTTTCAGCGGCCAATTCTGTAGTGGCATCGTTGGTAGGCTCTGATGTAGCCGCACTGATATCAGGCGTTTTGCTTGCAACAGGTTGATCTTTCAGCGGATCCATCAATTGCTCGTTGGCGACGGCTGGCGTAGCCGTTTTCACTGCAATGGGCTCCGCCGGAGTAGGTTCGGCAGGCGTCGTTTGCGGTTGAATAGCTTGCGGCTGAGTCACTGCTGGCTGCGCGACTTGTGGCTCTGGTGTAACAGCCGCAGTGGTTGGCGCCGACGGAGCATCTTTACCAAAATCAAATTCTGCAGGACGCTCAAGTTTACTGGCGCTACCCGCTGCAGGGTCGGCTTTTTCCAGTTTATTAACTAAGGCGTCAATTTCTTGTTTCGAGGGTTGGGGTTTCACCATGGCGGGCGCAGGAGCGCTGGCAACCGCTTGCTGCTCCTCAGGCAAATAGGTCAGTTGGCCAAGACCAGCCGCGGCTTGCTGTTTTTCCGTCCACATCCAGAAGATCACTACCCCACCAATCAGTGCCATACCGGTGATAAACACGGCTAAGGGTGATATGCCAGAAGGCTGCACCTGTTTAGCTTTTTTCACAGGCGCCTTAGCAAGCTGAGGATCTAATAGAAAATGCAAATTGCCATTGGCTCGATCTAGGCGATCTGCCAAGGTCAGCGTACCAAAGTCTTGGTCTTTTAATAACACGCGTGCATCATCCAGCGAAGCACTGGCCAGCGGTAAGTTTAACTCGGCATGCGGATCGTGATGCTCACCAAGCGCAATGATTAAACATGGCAACTCAGCCAATTCGCCCCACAATTCATCCGGCAAGTCATCGGCTTGGTCAATCACCAGACCCAATGGCTGCGCAGATTGACGTTCTCCCACCAACTGGATTAACCGCTTGTGTCCATCGCCACCAAAACCGAACCAATTATCCAGCAAATGTTGACGAATCTGAGCTGGAGTAAAGGCCTCCGAGGCAGTCAGTAACGCCAAGTTAAAATCTTCGGATAATAAATCTGCGATGGCCAACGCCATGGTCGACTTGCCAGTCCCTGCGCCACCCACCACACGAATATGTTGGTAAGGGTTAAACTCCAACTGAAAAATTAAACGGTCTAACCATTGGCGCTGCGACGGCAGTAAGCCTTGCAAACTCGCCAGTTTTTGATGCAAATCAGCCATGAGATGTTTGAAATACCTGCAATAATTCAGTTTCAGTGACGTCGTCTACCAGTAAGGCCTGTCCGGGCTGCGACATCAATACAAAACGCATTTTACCCGCTTTCACTTTTTTATCGGTTTTCATATAGGGCAAAAAATGCTCAATCGACATGCCCGATGGCGGCGCTGTCGGCAATTGATAAGCCGCAATCAACTGTTCAATTGCATCGACTTGCGAAACCGTTAACCAGCCGCGGGCAGCAGATAATTTTGCCGCCATCACCATTCCGACCGCAACGGCCTCGCCGTGCAACCAATGACCATAACCAAGCCAGGCCTCGATGGCATGACCAAAGGTGTGGCCTAAGTTTAATAAAGCTCGATCACCTTGCTCCGTCTCATCACGACTGACAATGTCTGCTTTCATTTGACAGCAGTGGCGAATCATTTGGCTAAGTTCGGGTTCTTGCAACTTCGAAATAGCAGCTGCGTGCTCAATCAGCCATTGGCTAAAATTCGCATCCCCTAACAAACCGTATTTGATCACCTCTGCCATACCTGCGGCAAACTCTTGCTTTGGCAACGAACTGAGCATGGTGGTGTCAATTAACACCGCTTGAGGCTGCTTAAAGGCGCCAATCATATTTTTGCCAAGCGGATGATTAACAGCCGTTTTGCCACCCACAGATGAATCGACTTGCGATAATAGGGTGGTTGGGATTTGAATAAAATCGACACCGCGTTGGTAACAGGCGGCAACAAAGCCCGTCATATCACCAATAACTCCGCCGCCTAAAGCGACTAATAAGCCATCGCGCGGGAATTTTTGTTCAAGCAAAAATGAACAAATGTGCTCAAACGTCGACAACGTTTTGAAGGCTTCGCCGTCGGCAACTTCACAATAACTCACTTGGGCATCGGCAAATAATTGCTGCACGGCAGGTAGGTACAACGCTGCGACCGTGGGGTTCGAGATGATAGCTACCCGCCGATAGTGCCAAAGTGAGGCGAGTTCTTGCTGAGACTTAGCCCCAGTCAGAAGACCTGGGGCGATAAGAATGGGATAGCTGCGTAGGCCAAGCTGAACCGCAACTTTTTCCATACACAGCTCCTCTGCTGTCAGAATCCCAACTGTTCAACGATTTGGCTGGCAACCGCACGGGCACTTTGCTCGTCGGTGCGAATCGTTAAGTCCGCGATCTCTTCATATAACGGATTACGGGTCTCAGCCAAGCGCATTAATACTTCAATCGGCTCTTCAGCCGTTTGTAATAAAGGACGACGTTTGTCACGTTGCGTACGAGCCACTTGCTTTTCAATGGGCGTCTCTAAGTAAACAACGATGCCCCGAGCCGATAAACGGTTACGGGTTTCTTTGCTCAGTACCGAACCACCACCGGTGGCTAAGACGATACCTTGCATGCTGGTTAAGTCTTCAATGACATTTTCTTCGCGAACTCGGAATCCCGCTTCACCTTCTAAATCAAAAACCCAGGCAATATCAGCGCCAGTGCGTTTTTCTATTTCTTGATCGGAGTCGTAGAATTCTAAGTGCAGCATGTCTGCGAGGTGACGACCGATGGTACTTTTGCCCGCGCCCATTGGGCCAACGAGGAAGATATTGCGTTTTTCTGCCATTTTTCGTATTGCAATCAGCTAACTAAAGGGTTTATATCAGGACCTGAACGCTCCTGTGAAAATTTCAAGCGCTGGATTATCGCAACATTCCAAACGGCGAAGCAAGCTAAATTTCGGGAGGGGTGCCCCTCCCGACTCAGATTTGACTACTGATTCTCGGCCAGAATTTTCGGTGTCACGAAAATAAGGAGTTCTTTTTTCTCTGTTTTATCCAGAGAATAGCGGAACATCGCCCCCATGTAGGGAATATCACCGAAGAACGGTACCTTGTTCACAGTCTTGGTGGTTTGTTGTTGGTAAATACCACCCAACACAATCGTTTCGCCATTATCCACCAACACTTGGGTCGAAATACGTTGCGTATCGATAGCAACCGCATTACCGGTTGGCGTTTGTACCACTTTGCCTTCCGTATCTTGGGTGACGGTCAAATCCAAAATAATCTTATTGTCTGGTGTCACTTGGGGGGTGACTTCCAAACTCAGCACCGCCTTTTTAAATTCAACCGTCGTGGCACCACTGGACGCCGCTTGCACGTATGGGATTTCCACACCTTGCTCAATTCGGGCTTTCTTTTGATTCGCCGTTGAAATACGCGGCGAGGCGACAATTTCAGCTTTGTTTTCGTTTTCCAACGCGGACAATTCTAAGTCAATCAAAGTACCATCACCGAGTTTGGCAATATGGAAGCCAAGTCGTCCCGCCGAGCTACTATTCACCGGTAAGTTCACGTTATAGCGGTTGGCTAAATCCGGAATGGTGCCATTGGCTAATTGGTTCGCCGCCGCAGCGCTGCCAGAAACAGCCTTGGTTAATTGTTGGTCACTAAAGCCCCAGCGTATCCCCATCTCATTTGCCACGCTGTCTTTGACGGTGACCATCCGCGACTCAATCAACACTTGCTTAACCGGGATATCCAGGCGTTCAATCAGACGACGGGCGTTTTCAATGGCTTTGGCGGTATCTTTAATCAACAGTGTGTTGGTACGGTCATCCACCGCAACACTGCCGCGGGCGGTTAATAACGAGGCATCTTTGCTATCGAGTAACTTGGCCATATCCGCCGCTTTGGCGTAGTTGACCGAAATATACTCCGAATACAAGGCTTCTAATTCTTCTACTTTCTGCCGAGCTTGCAACTCTTTTGCTTCACGGTCGGCGAGCTCTTCACTTGGTGCAACCAATAAGATATTGCCATCCATCCGCTTGTCTAAACCACGCACTTTAAGCACCATATCCAGCGCTTGATCCCATGGCGTGCCGTCTAAACGCAACGTAATATTGCCGTTGACTGTGTCACTGGTGACTAGGTTAAAACCGTTATAGTCGGCGATGATCTGCAGCACGGTGCGAACAGGAATATCTTGGAAGTTCAAAGAGATAGGGCGGCCTTTATAATCCTTGCCCGTTTGGCTAAAGCCAGCGGTACTGGTGTCTTTTTCCACGTTTAATGTAAAGACATTTTCCACCTGCTGGTAGGTGTAGTTAAAAGGCCCTGTCGGTTGAATTTCTAACCGGCTAACGCCATTGTCCTTAAAGGTTTCAATGCCTTTCACCACAGTACCAAAATCCATCACATCAAGCTGATACAACAAATCATCCAAGATGTCCGTGTTGTGGAATTCAACGATTAATTTACCCAGATTCTCGCGCACATCGATGGCAGCCGTGTTGTCCTTTAAGAACACCAACACCTTGCCCTCCCCTTTTTCACCGCGGCGGAAATCAATCGCTTGGATTTTGTTGATATAACTGGGGGCCACTTTCGCTGTTTCTGTCTCGGCGGGCGCATTGTCTGACAGTTGAATATAAAAGGTGTTGCCTTTAACCCGTGTTTTATACAACTTCAAGTGGTCTAAAAATAACCGAGTTTTAAAGCCATCTTGGAAGAACTCAGTTTTTGCGCTTTGCACACCGGATTTTTGAATCGAAACATCCGCAAGCTTCTCTTCGAACTCGGCATTACTAAAGGTCAACTCAAGACGGGAAGGCTCGTTAAACACTTCAACGGCAGGCTCACCTTGGATATCTTCATCGAAAATAAATTCGATTTCGGTCTCGCCGGTGGTCAACGGGTTGTAGCGCACATCATACAGCAGAGGTGCAGCGAGCGCGCCGCTTGCCGTTAGTACCCATAACCCCAGCGCAACGGTGGATTTCAGCAAGATGCTATGTTGTTTTTGTTTGAGTTCCATCATGTTTTCAATACCTTAATTGCGCGTTTTGGCTTTCGGATCGGTCATTTGCAGCTGGGTCGTCCGTTCTTTCCAACAACCGGCGCCATCCGGAATTAATTCAACAATTTCAATTTGGTTGGGATCGACTTGCAATATCCTGCCGTTAAACAATCCAAGATAATTGTTTTTACGGATCCGATGCAAGGTGTTATCGGAGGCTTCGACCAAGGCCCAGAAATCACTGGAGTCACCCAAGGTTCCTTTCATGGTCAAATTGTCCAACGCATATTTTTCCAGCGGTTCTTTTACCCGATTTGGATCAGGGCTTAAACAGTCTTGAGCCGCGGTGAATTTCTCAGACAACGACTCCGGTTTTGGCAAGCTAAACGGGCTGCGGCCATTCGCCGATTGATATGGAATATGCTGAAAAGTTTCGGCTTTTGGTAAGGGGGGGATCCCTGCAGGCGTATTGGTCTTGACCGATGCCATAAATTGTTGGATATCGGCCAAATCATCATTACAGCCTTGTAACAAGCCGACGGATAAGAGCAATGCTGTCACACCTAGACGGCTCATGGGTTTTCCTTATAGCGATAAGTTTTCGCTACGACGTTAAACACCAAACGCTCCTCGGTATCCATCGACACATTAAAGTCATGCAACGACACAATACGCGGTAATTTCGCCACTTCACTCACAAAATTGCCGAACTGATGGTAGTCACCGACCACATCAATTTTGATGGGCAACTCAGTGTAAAACTCTTTTTCGATTTCAGGCATCCAGTTAATTTTAACGAAGGTTAAACCGCTGGAGGTGCCTGCATAGGTAATATCATCCAACAAACCTGGTGTTTCATGCGTTGCGGGCAATTGCTTGAGCAAATAGGAGAATGTTTGTTCCATTTCCACCATTTGCTTCTTATAAAGCTCGAGATTCACCGCCTGTGCGTAGCGGATTCGATAGGTTTGACGCAGCTCTTGTTCTTGTTGTTCGGCGCGCCTGACGGATCCCCAGAAATAATCTAGCAATATCATATAATTACCTTCCTGACATTTGACCAGTCAAAAACACTTGCCCATGCAAGCAGCTGTTTGACTGCGGCTTGGATCTCTTCACCACTGATG
>JACCDH011023282.1_pt1 | contig 26384 bp, 21 predicted proteins | sample 7442481 | NCBI WGS metagenome assembly JACCDH01 (sample SAMN15323433, study PRJNA562643) | freshwater metagenome | isolation source: river surface water | place: USA:Blue River Watershed | collected 2017-08-15 | reverse complement strand
TAACACATGCCAATTACGAACAATTTTCGTTTTTGCCACACCAGCCTTTAAAAGAAATTATTGAATATACTGTTGAAGGTGATTGGAGTGGCGGCCTTTTTATTAGTAGCGGGTGCCATTGCCGGACCCATTAAGGTAAAAGGGTTACAAATGAATTCAACACAGGCCGACAAGGCAGTCATGCAAGCATTGCAAAATGCAAATGTATCAATAGCTTTAGAGGAGGATGGAATTCAAATTGGTTCAACCGATGATGCGGCATTGAGGGCATTTGAATTTGATGCAACCGATTGTCCCGATTTATTTCCTCCCTTAGTTGCTTTGGCATCTGTTTGTATTGGGGTTTCGGAAATAAAAGGAGTTAGCCGTTTAGCACATAAAGAAAGTGATAGAGGAAAAACCTTACAAGTGGAATTTGAAAAAATGGGTGTTCAAATTGATTTAGAGGGAGATATCATGAAAATACATGGCGGTGATGAAATTAAATCGGCTACAGTTTTTTCTCAACATGATCATCGGATTGCCATGGCATGTGGAGTGGCGGCATTAAAAGCAAATGGGCCAGTTGTAATCACAGAAGCAGCGGCAATTAATAAATCTTACACTGATTTTTTCGAACATTTAAGACAATTGGGGGCAAAAGTGGATATCGCATAAAGGAAAATTTCAATTGGGTTTAAACGAGTTGGTATAAAATTCTTAACTTGTAATATTAAGATTAACATGAATAGCTTTGGAACCTTATTTAAAGTGCAAATTTTAGGAGAGTCACACGGTGCCTGTGTAGGTATAGTGATTGATGGCTGTCCAGCAGGATTAAACTTAGTTCAAGCCGACTTTGTAACGGATATGGAACGTCGTAAAGGAGGTAAACAAAAAGGAACAACGCCAAGACAGGAAGACGATATGCCCATTTTTAAATCGGGCTTATTCAATGATACTACAACAGGGGCACCCATCACAATGTTATTTGAAAACAATAATACAAGAAGTGCTGACTATGAAAAACAGCGTGCTGTGCCAAGACCAGGGCATTCGGATTTTACTGCACACCATAAATTTGGTGGATTCGAGGATTATAGAGGTGGGGGACATTTTAGCGGTCGATTAACAGCAGCTTTAGTGGGAGCGGGAGTGATTGCTAAAAAGTTATTAAATCATATTCAAATTGAAGCCCATATAGTTAGTATTGGAGGGGAAACAGATATTGAAAAGGGCATACAAAAAGCAATTGACCAGAAAGACAGCGTGGGCGGTATAGTGGAATGTGTAGTTAAAGGGTTACCAATTGGGCTTGGAGAACATTTTTTTGACTCGGTAGAATCCTTAATTAGTCATGCTGTTTTTGCCATACCTGCTATTAGGGGTATTGAATTTGGTACAGGGTTTGCTGCTGCTAGTATGTTTGGCGTTGAGCACAATGATGCAATAATAGATGCAACAGGTAAAACAAAAACCAACCATGCCGGTGGAATTGTAGGAGGATATACCAATGGAAATGATTTGGTTTTTCGTATTGCAGTAAAACCAACCTCCTCTACGCCAAAGGATCAAACAACCTGGAATTGGGAAACCAATGAACAAGCAGTTTTTTCAGTAAAGGGAAGACACGATTTATGTATTGCACTAAGAGTACCCGTTGTCTTGGAAGCGGTAACGGCAATTGTGCTTGCTGATTTAATGCTATTGGAACAAAAAATACAAAGAATTCTAAGATAAAATTCTACGACAGAATTCTTTATTGAAAATAATTTAAAAATAAAAAAAATGGAAAGCGAATATATATATCATGTAACTACTCAAGTAGAGTGGGATAACGCAAAAAATCAGGGAGCATACAAGCCAGCTAATTTTGATGCCGACGGCTTTATTCATTGTTCAACAGAACAACAAGTACCGGGTGTTTTAGATCGATTTTACCAGGGTCAAACTGGATTAGTGAAATTGAAAATTGAAAAAGCAAAATTATCTAGACCATTATTATTTGAATTGGCAACCGATTTAGATGAACTTTTCCCGCATATTTATGGTGCATTGAATGTAGATAGTGTTGTTGAAGTGACTATGCTTTAAATAAATATACCCAGTTTAAGTAGCTTAGCGACTATTAAATTGTTATTTTTTTTAATATTTTATTCTTAATTTTACCACAAATATCAAGTACTATGAAAAAGTTTTTATTTTTTACCATGTTGTTGACCATCACGATGCAAGTAATTGCACAGGATTCAGCATTAGTAAAACAACCAACCATTGGCCTAAGATTGGGTATGATGGATTTTAAACAAACTCCCAATACGGCAGGAACTTCAAAATCAGCAGCAGAATTTGGAATTCAATATGTTGATGGATGGACGAAGAAGATAGATTTTGTATCTAATTTAAGTTTTTCCGCATTAAAATATCCTTATTATCAATCATTGAGGGTGCCTACTTCAAATATTAGTGAGCCTTTCGCCTCTATCGATTTTAATATTAACTACAAGTTATTGACTGATGATCATACAGTGGTACCTTATTTAACCGCTGGTATTGGTATTGCTACCGACCGTTTTACTACCTACACTTCCTATGCACCATTTGGAGGGGGACTTCAAATTAAAGCAGCTCAAAATTCTTTTGTTTACGTACAAGCAACTTACCGTGCTGAAACTTCTTATTTAACTAAAACACATAATAATTACAGTGTGAGTTATGCTTTTCCTTTAAAGTTAAAAGAAAAGAAAGCGGTATTGCCTCCACCTCCAACTCCAGTAGATACAGACAATGATGGAGTGGTTGATGCAAGTGATAAATGTCCAACAAAATCAGGGTCTGCAAAATATGAAGGTTGTCCTGTGCCAGATACCGATAACGACGGTGTAGATGATGACCATGACAAATGTCCAAAACAAGCGGGAACAGCTAAGTATGATGGATGTCCAATTCCAGATACAGATAAGGACGGGGTAAATGATGAAGAGGATAAATGTCCTTCCATTGCTGGGTTAACCCGTTACAATGGATGTCCAATTCCAGATACAGATAAGGACGGTGTGAATGATGAGGAAGATAAATGTCCTACTGAGCCTGGTATCGTAGCCAACAATGGTTGTATTGATATCCAACCTTTGTTAAATGAAATTGCAAGCAATTTTAAATTCAAAACAGGTAAGTCAATTATTGCTAGCAAACAATTAAACAAATTAGATGCAGCTATTGTAGAATTAAATAAGTACAAAAATATCAGTGTTGACATTATTGGCAATACGGATAATATTGGTACTAAGAAAGTAAACAAAAAATTATCTGAACGTAGAGCAGCTATTGTTTATTCCTATTTAGTGAAAAAAGGAATAGAGGCAAATAGATTATCTAAACAAGGCGACGCGGATAACAATCCTATTTCAACCAACAAAACTGCCAAGGGTAGGGCTGAAAATAGAAGAACAGATATGAAAGCGAAGTACTAAATGTAATAGTTACAATATATAAAAAAGGCCTCCACAAAGAGGCCTTTTTTATTGGAAGGATATTTGGATTAATATATATTCACTTCCCTTTCTAGTTGTATCTTAAATTTTTGAGCCACGGAATGAATAATTTCTTCCGAAAATTCATACACTTCTCTCCCTGAACGGATACCGTAACTTACAATGACCAATGCTTGTTTTTCATAGCAACCTACATTTCCTTTTTTCATTCCCTTCCAACCACAGGCTTCAATAAGCCATCCAGCTGCTATTTTATAAGAATCATCAGAGATAGGATAGGCAATGATATTGGGAAATTCTTGTTGCAGCTGCTCCAATTGGGTCTTTGAAACGACGGGGTTTTTAAAAAAGCTGCCTGCATTACCTAGGATTTTGGGATCAGGTAATTTTTGAGTTCTAATTTGTATAATGGCTTGGGACAGGCTTTCTAAATTAGGGTGCTTTATGCCTTTTTCATGTAACATATCTCGGATAGCACCATAATCCATTTTTAATTGTGGCTGTTTTTGTAAAACAAATTGCACATGGGTAATAATATACCTTTTGGCTGCAACTTTGAATAGGCTTGTCCTATAGCCGAAATTACATTCCTTATTAGATAGCTGTATCCATTGTTGGGTAGCTGTATCAAAAGCGGTTACTTGCTGAATACATTCTTGGACTTCTACCCCATAAGCGCCAATATTTTGAATGGGGCTTGCCCCAACGGTTCCTGGTATTAGGCTTAAATTTTCCAATCCTCCCCATCCTTTTTGCACACAATAACTTACAAAATGATGCCAATTTTCACCCGCGCCCACTTCAAGTATTACTTCGGTAGCGGATTCGTTTAATTTTTTTATACCATTAATTTCCATTTTAGCGACCAATCCAGGAAAATTTTTCGTGAATACAACATTTGATCCACTACCTAATATTAAAAAGGGTAAATTTTGTTGATGACACCATTCTATTGCATCCGCTACGTCCTCGTTTTTATGGAGGACTGTAAAATAACTAGCAAGTTCTTCACTAGCAAAAAAATGAAATGGCTGTAAGGAAATATTATGTTCTGTATGCATGCTTTTGTATAGAAATTAGGGTAGCTATTATTTATTAATTAGGGTCAACATCAATAATTATTTGAACCGTTTTATACCTTGGATGCGCTTGAATTAACTGTATATAATTAAACAACTGTTTTTTCGCAATTTGTAATTGTGCTGATTGGGTTGCAATTTTCACATACAGCTCCCAAATATATTTATTACGAACCCTATTTACTAAAGGCTGTGCAGGCCCTAGAACGGTTCTTTGAATTTCTGGACTGAGGGAATGAAGATAATGATTTGCTGCTTCTTCGGCTATTGTATTATCCTTGTGCTTGAACAAAATACTCAATAATCTACTAAAAGGGGGATAGGCAAATTGTTTTCTGTTTTGAATTTCATATTGATAGAATCCAGCGTAATCATGTTGTTGTACTAATTGCACAATGGGATGTTGCACTTGACTTACTTGAATGATTACTTTGCCATTGCTATTTTTTCGACCTGCTCTGCCACTTACTTGCTCCATCATTTGAAAGGCGCGCTCATTAACCCGATACTGATTAAAATTTAACAAGCTGTCTGCATCCACAATACCTACCAAATCAACGTTTTCAAAATCCAAGCCTTTCACTACCATTTGCGTACCTACTAAAATATCTATTTGTCTTTGTTCAAATTGTTGAATTAACTGATCGTGTTCATTTTTGCCTTTTACATTGTCAAAATCCATTCTAGCAACGATTACCCCTGGTAAGGCCTGGTTTAGTTTTTCTTCAATTTGTTCTGTACCAAAACTTTTTTGTTTAAAATGTTGTTTGCCACATGCCTGACATGCTGTTAAAATTGGATAAGAAGAACCACAGTAATGGCAGGATAGTACATTTTTTTGTTTATGGTAAGTAAGTGTTACGTCGCAATGCGTACAATGAGGAATCCATCCACAGGTTTCACAAATCATATAAGCAGCATAGCCACGTCTATTTTGAAAAAGAATCACCTGTTTTTGTTGCTCGATTGTTTTTTTGATTTCAGACAATAATAGAGGTGTTAAAATTGCCGTTCCAGCGGGTTGTTTCTTGGTATCAATGATTTGAATGCTTGGTAATGCTCCTTTATTGAATCTTTCAGTTAAATGGGTATAACCATATTTTTTTGATGCAGCATTATAGTAAGACTCAACCGAAGGGGTTGCAGATCCTAAAATTACTTTCGCATTAATTTGATTGGCATAATAAATAGCTGTATCTCTGGCTTGATATCTTGGTGCAGGATCCTGTTGTTTATAGGAACCATCGTGTTCTTCATCAACAATAATTAGGGATAAGTTTTTATAGGGAAGAAATAATGCCGATCTAGCCCCGAGTACAATCTTAATTTCACCCGACTTAACTTTATTCCATATTTCAACTCTTTCATTGGGGTTGAATTTAGAATGATAAATGGCAATTTGATTTCCAAAATATTGTTTTAAGCGTCGAATCATTTGTGCAGTCAATGCAATTTCAGGCAGCATATACAATGCTTGTTGCCCCTGTTGAATTAATTGATTAATGAGTGCAACATAAATTTGGGTTTTCCCGCTGCCCGTAATACCATGTAATAAATGAACTGAATGGGTATTTAATTGTGTTTTAATATCATTAAATGCAATTTGTTGTTGATCGGATAATTCATGCAATTGATGATTGCCGGAAGGCCCTTCATTTTTCAATCGATCAATTTTTCTTTTTTCGGCTACTAAAACTCCTTTATCTATAAGTGCCTTTAATTGAGCATGTGTGGCGCCTGATTTTTCTAAAAGTGATTTTTGACGTACTTCCCCTTCTGTTTTCTCAAAATGTAAAAACGACAACAATAATGCCAATTGTTTAGGCGCGCGGGTCCATTCATTAAGCAATTGCGCTATTTTATTTTCGGATTGATAGGCAGGGGTAAGCTGTATAAAAGTTTCTTCTTTTATTTTGTATTTGTCAGTCATGTTTTCCTGAATGAAACAAACTCCTTTTTGTATCAATTTATTGACAATAGGATAAACCGACTTTTTATCTAATAATTTTTGAACCTCAGCTAAGCTCAGTTCTTTTTTAATTTGAAGTGCTTCACTAAGTATATACTCCAGGTCATTTAGTTGCTGACTGTCTATAGCGTAAAGCTCATTGTATATAAACACCGATTCACTAGAAATTTTCAAATGACTTGGGACTGCTGCTTGCATGACTTCCCCTTCAGTACACATATAATATTGAGCCATCCATTCCCAAAGGGCTAATTGTGCTGGATAAACTATGGGGGCTTCGTCTAAAACGGAAAGAATTGGTTTGGGATTAAATGCCGCAGGTTTTTCATTGAATATTTTTTTTACGATTCCTGCATATCTTTTGTTGGCCCCTAACATCACTTCCACGCGCATCCCAATCATCACTTCGTCCAACAGGGTGGATGGAATTTCCCAGGTATAATTTTTAGGCAGGGCAAGGGGTATAATGATTTCTGCGTACATATAGAAGTTTACAAAAATAAGCTATGCAATTGACACTATTTTTATAAGTTATGCCAAAGGGTATTGTCTGTATCTTCTTAATCCTTCCTCCATCATTTGATAAACTTCATTTTTTAACAAATCAATATCTTCAAGGGTATATTTAGATACCTCAACGGAGGGTAAATACACCACCCGATTAGGGCCAGGGGTAAGGCTAAATACCGACTGGTAATGCATACGGTCAACTGCATCTATCATTAAAATAGGTTGAATAGGCACTTGCATTTCAATAGCCAATTTAAAAGCTCCATTAAAGAAGGATTTAAGGGGTTGCTGGCTTGTCATGCTAAATGTACCTTCTGGGAAAATAAAAATGGAGTTACGTTTATGTAATGCGGCTTTTAAATTTCTTAAACTTTTTGCTCTTTTTTCTGGACTACTTCTGTCAACCATAATTACTGCTGCACGATAAACCCAACCAAAAACAGGGATCTTGGAGGATTCAAATTTCCCCAAAGGCCTAATGGGTTGATGTTTTAATTGAACAATAGGTGGGATATCCATATAGGAATTATGGTTGGCTACGAATATATGTGGTGTTTTGAAATTATGTGTTGACTCAAAAATTTCTTTGTGCCAAACACCAATAAATAAATACCATGTTTTAGCCCAGTACCTACAAACTTTATATACTCTTTTACTCAGTTTCGCTTTTCCAAAAGGGATCAGCAATAGGAGGCAAATAGCAGACACTATTGTAAGGATGGAAAATACAATTAATGCATAAATACAATAAATAGGTTGCAAAATTTTATAAAGGGCTTTCATCTAGGCACTAATATAATAAAAAAGGCCCGAATAGAAATTCAGGCCGTACGATTGCTTGCTTAAAACCAATTCAAAAAAAATAATTTATGCTTTATGTGGGTTTCTACCATATTTTTCATCATGTTGTGTAGCATCTAAACCTAGTTCTTCTTCTTCCTCTGATACCCTTAAGGGCAATAACAAGGAGATGAATTTGAATATTAAATAGGAAGCGGTGAAACTAAAAGTTACCACAATTAACATTGCTTTTAATTGTGTCAGAAAAAAGGCAGGATTGCCATAAAATAGACCATCATTACCTGCTGGGTTTACGCCTTTAGAAGCGAAAACGCCCGTTAACAACATACCTACCATTCCGCCAATGCCATGGCATGGAAATACATCCAAAGTATCATCTACTCTTGATAATTTAAAAGCATGACTTAGCACATTGGAGATCACTGCCCCAACAACCCCTATAAATATACTTTGAGGTATTCCTACAAAACCAGCGGCGGGGGTAATGGCTACTAATCCTACCACAGCACCAATGCAGAAACCCAAAACAGAAGGCTTTTTTCCGCTCATAACATCAAAAAACATCCAAGCCAAACCTGCAGCAGCGGCAGCCGTATTGGTAGTGGCAAATGCATTTACCGCTAATGAATTAGCGCCAAGAGCAGATCCTGCATTAAATCCAAACCAACCAAACCATAACAAACCAGTTCCAATTAATACATAAGGAATATTGGCAGGAGGAATTTCATGTTGCTCTATTTTTGAACGTCTTGATTTTAAAACAATCGCACCTGCCAAAGCTGCACAACCTGCACTAATATGAACAACAGTGCCACCTGCAAAATCCAAAACTCCCATTTTAAATAAAAAACCGTTTGGATGCCAGGACCAATGTGCCAAAGGGGCATATATTAAAGTGATAAATAAAACAATGAATAAAATATAAGAAGTGAATTTGATTCTTTCAGCTACAGCACCTACAACAAGGCCGGGGGTAATAATCGCAAACATCAACTGAAACATGGCAAATAATAGTAAGGGGATAGTCATTGGAACGCCTCCTTGTAATGCAGGAGCGCCATTGGCTACACCTTTAAAAAATAAATGGGTAGCAGGATTACCAATAATTCCATTTAATGATTCACCAAAGCTTAAACTATAACCAAAGGAAACCCAAATCACAGAAACAATCCCAGCAGAAACAATACTCTTAATCATCGTAGAAATAATGTTTTTGCGATGCACCATTCCTCCATAGAAAAAGGCAAGGCCTGGGGTCATGATAAACACCAAAGCGGTAGCAACCAATATCCAGGCAATATCAGCGGGACTATAATTGTCAGCTGCAAAACTAGGTAATTGAGGTACAAATAAGGCGCCAATAGCAACTACTAATAATAGAATAAAGGGGGTGTACTTTTGTACGACTTGGTTTTTCATTAGTGGTAATTTTCCCTTAGATAAATATTATAAATAATTATATATAATATTTATAAGACAAATATAATAAAATATGTCAAAAATGATAAAAATAAAATACATCAAAATAAATAATAATATTTTAAATAAATTACTATAAATACTTTATTGTCAGTTAATTAACTGATTTATTTTCACTAATCAAGAAATAATGAACAGTCAAATTGTGGAAAAAAATTTGATATTTTACGGGCATAACTTTAAAAAACGACCCAATTGACGTACGAAAAGTCATATTTTAAAATAAATAATATTAATTAGGCAGTTTGCTGATGAAATGATGCATTGACAGTGGTTGCCAATAGGCTTGCATCTTTAGATTCAAGTAAGGTAGCGCCAGTTAAAAATAGATCCACTTTTCGAGCACACTCACGGCCTTCGCTAATTGCCCAAACAACCAATGATTGACCACGGCGCATATCCCCTGCGGTAAATACTTTCGCAATATTGGTTTGAAAGGCGCTTTCAGTTGCTTTCACATTTCCTCTTTCATCTAATTCAATACCCAACTCATTGATCATACCCGTTGCTTGTGGATGTAAAAAACCCATGGCAAGCAATGCCATTTCACAGGGAATTTCACGAAGACTGCCTTCTTTTTCTGTGAATTTTGCAGGACGACCGTCTGCAGCATGGGTCCATACTAAATCCACAATTTGCAATGCTTTTAAATTGCCTTTGTCATCTCCAATAAAAGCTTTGGTAGCCACTTCCCAAACTCTTGAAACACCTTCCTCATGCGAGGTGGTTGTTTTTAACAACATTGGGTAGGAAGGCCAAGGCATATATGAAGCTCTTTCTTCGGGTGGCTTTGGTAATAATTCAAATTGTGTAACTGTTTTTGCACTTTGGCGGTTGGAAGTGCCAACACAGTCACTACCAGTATCACCACCTCCAATCACCACTATATTTTTACCTGTAGCTAATAATTCAATTTCATCTATTGGTAAATGACTTACTCTTTTGTTTTGTTGTTTTAAAAACTCCATGGCATAATGAACCCCATTTAATTCACGACCTGGTATTTGCAAATCTCTTGGAATAGTAGATCCACCGGCTAATACCACTGCATCAAATTCACGCATAATATCATTTACCCTTACATTCACCCCAACATTGGCGTTACATTTAAATACAATGCCTTCTTGTTCTAGTAAATTGATTCTTCGTTCAACTACTGATTTTTCTAATTTAAAATCAGGAATACCAAAACGTAAAAGGCCTCCAGGTTTTGCATCTCTTTCAAAAACGGTTACTTCATGTCCCGCGTAATTTAATTGAGCTGCAGCTGCAAGTCCTGCAGGACCTGATCCAATTACAGCTATTTTAAATCCGCTGCGCATATTGGGTTTTCGCGCTTGAACAAATCCATTTTCAAAAGCAATTTCAATGATATGCTTTTCAATTTCTTCAATAGTGACGGCAGGCTGGTTAATACCTAATACACATGCGCTTTCACAGGGGGCAGGACAAATACGACCTGTGAACTCTGGAAAATTATTAGTAGAAATTAAAATTTCATAAGCTTCCTTCCAATCTTTTCGATACACTGCATCGTTAAATTCTGGAATAATATTACCTAAGGGACATCCACTATGGCAAAATGGTACGCCACAATTCATACAACGTGCTGCTTGTTCATTTAATTTTTGTTCAGGTAATAAAGCAACAAACTCTTTATAGTTTTTCTTTCTTTGCGCTACAGGCAATTTGCTTGGTAGTTCTCGAGTATATTCTTTGAATCCGGTTGGTTTTCCCATAATTGATGCTTTCAATAATTGTGTAGAATTAGTAGCTTATTTCTTTTTTAGTCATAAATTTTTAATTGCATACATTTTTATCCCACGCGCGTTGCTGTTTTACCTTTTTGTAAAACATTTTTATAATCACGCGGAAAAACTTTTATAAAGTGGTTTAGTTGATTTTCAAAATCGCTTAATATAAATTTAGCAACCCTACTTCCAGTTTTATCAAAATGTGCTTGAATCATTTTTTGTAATGTGTCCATATCTTCGGAACCTACAGGGTCAAGATCTACCATTTCCTTATTACATAAACTATAAAAATCATTTTGAACATTGTAAACATAAGCAATACCTCCGCTCATTCCGGCTGCAAAGTTTCTACCTGTTGGTCCAAGTATTACTGCAAGTCCACCAGTCATGTATTCACAACCATGGTCTCCAATTCCTTCTACCACTACCGAAGCGCCAGAGTTTCTAACCGCAAAACGTTCACCTGCTTTTCCGTTGATAAACGCAGTTCCGCTTGTTGCACCATAAAATGCCACGTTGCCAATTAAAATATTTTCTTCTGGAACAAAAGTGGCTTTTTTATCAGGATATACAATTAATTGTGCACCACTTAAGCCTTTACCAAAATAGTCATTTGCATCACCTTCTAATTCTAGAGTAAGGCCTTTGGTATTGAATGCCCCAAAACTTTGTCCAGCGGTACCAGTAAATTTAAAATGAATGGTATCCTCTGGCAAACCAGCTCCTTTATATTGTTTTGTAATTTCATTAGATACAATGGTACCCACTGTACGATGGGTATTTTTAATGGTAAAAGAAGCGCTTACTTTTTCTTTTTTCAAAATTGCAGGTTGTGCTGCAGCTAATAATTTCCAATCCAATACTTCCGATAAGCCATGATTCTGTGTTTCCGTTTGGTATAAGTCAACACGCGCATCAGCGGGTTGTTTATACAATACCGCACTTAAATCTAAGTGCTTATATTTCCAATGATTGATATTGTTACGCATTTTTAATGCGTCCACCTGACCAATCATGTCATTCACTGTTTTAAATCCAAGTTCAGCCATGATTTCGCGTAATTCTTCGGTCATAAATTCAAAAAACTTAACAACGTGATCAGGATTGCCTTTAAAGCGTTTACGCAATTCTGGATCCTGTGTTGCCACCCCAACTGGACAGGTATTCATATGACACTTTCGCATCATAATACAACCTTCCACAACCAATGCAGCAGTTGCCACACCCCATTCTTCAGCACCTAATAATGCCGCAATCGCAATGTCGCGACCAGTTTTCATTTGGCCATCCGCTTGAACCACTACACGAGCCCTTAAATTATTTTTCACCAAGGTTTGATGTGTTTCTGCTAACCCTAATTCCCATGGTAACCCTGTATGTTTAATTGAACTTAAAGGAGAGGCTCCTGTGCCGCCGTCAAATCCAGCAATTAAAACCACATCTGCTTTTGCTTTGGTAACACCAGCGGCAATCGTTCCAACTCCTGCTTTAGAAACTAATTTTACATTAATTCTTGCAGTTCTATTGGCATTCTTTAAATCAAAAATTAATTGTGATAAATCTTCAATGGAATAAATATCGTGGTGTGGGGGAGGAGAGATTAACCCAACACCTGGTGTAGAATGTCTTGTTCTTCCAATCCAATCATCTACTTTATCACCCGGCAATTGTCCGCCCTCACCTGGCTTAGCGCCTTGTGCCATTTTAATTTGTATTTCGTCCGCTTCCGTTAAATACTCACTTGTTACACCAAAGCGTGCACTAGCAACTTGTTTAATTGCACTACGCATGGAATCGCCATTTTCCATTTTTTTATAACGGATAGGATCCTCACCGCCTTCACCTGTATTGCTCTTCCCCCCTAAACGATTCATAGCAATCGCTAGCGTAGTATGTGCTTCCCATGAAATGGATCCAAAGGACATGGCTCCTGTTGCAAAGCGTTTATAAATTGATGTTGCAGGTTCAACCTCGTCTATCGAAATAGAAGGACGTGTTGGATTAAAATCAAACAAGCTTCTTAAAGTACAAGCTTTGTCCCCTTGGTCATTAACGAGCTTTGAATATTTTTTGAAACTTGCATAGTCGCCCATGCTCGTTGCTTGTTGTAAGGCATGAATAGTTTGCGGATTAAATAAATGCGCTTCTCCGCGTCGTTTCCATTGGTAAATTCCCCCCACGGGTAATCGATCAATTTCGGTTGTCCTTTTAGGAAAGGCAATATTATGTTTTGCTAAAGTTTCTATGGCAATCTCATCTAATCCCATACCCTCAATACGAGAAGTAGCACCTGTGAAATGTTTTTTCACAACTTCTTTATTGATTCCAATAATTTCAAAAATTTGTGCCCCTTGATAAGATTGTAAAGTAGAAATGCCCATTTTAGAAAATACTTTGTATAAACCTTCATTCACCGCCTTGATATAATTTTTCTTTAAGTATTTGTCTTCTAAATCAGTTTTGATTTGATTATTAAGTTTCATATCACGTATACTAGACAATGCTAAGTAGGGGTTTATTGCAGTGGCGCCAAACCCAATTAAACAGGCATAGTGATGTACTTCCCAAACATCACCTGCTTCCACAATGATGCCCACTTTACCCCTTAATCCCTTTTTTATTAAGTGATGGTGGACGGTGGAGCATGCTAATAATGAAGGAATTGCTGCATGTTCTGAGTCAATGGAACGGTCGGTCAATACCAATACTTCAAAACCATCTTCTACTGCATCAACTGCGTATCTGCATAAGCGATCAAGTCCTTTTTTTAACGAGCCCTCCTTTGCATCTGCTCTAAAATAACATTGTAAAGTTTTTGCTTGAAAAATTCCTGTATCAATACTTCTTATTTTTTCCAATTCATGATTGCTTAAAATTGGATGTTTGAGGGCAACACAATGAGAGGCCATCGGGTCCTCAATTAATAAACTACCCTGACTACCAACAAAAGTGGCTAAGGACATTACCATGCGTTCGCGAATAGGGTCAATAGGAGGGTTGGTTACCTGTGCAAATAATTGTTTAAAGTAACTGCTGATATGTTGTGGTTGATCACTTAACACTGCCAAAGGAGTGTCTGTGCCCATTGAACCAATTGGCTCTTTCCCATCTAATGCCATTGGAATAATTAGCTGTTCTAAATCTTCCTTACTATACCCAAATGCTTTCTGGTATTTGAAAATTTGATCGTGCTCCAAATGTGTAAATTGAATCCTAGGTTTAGGTAATTCTTCTAATCTAATTTTATATTTATTTAACCAGTCACCGTAAGGCTGTTGGCTACAAATTTTTTCTTTTAATTCCGTGTCGCTAATTATACGGCCTGCTTCCATGTCCACCACAAACATTTTACCAGGCTGTAAGCGTCCTTTTTCAACCACAGTAGATTGATCTATGGGTAAAGCGCCGGTTTCAGAAGCCATAATAACGCGGTCGTCCTTGGTAACACAATACCTTGATGGTCTCAATCCGTTTCTGTCCAAGGTAGCCCCAATCATTTTTCCATTCGTAAAAGAGATAGATGCAGGACCATCCCAAGGTTCCATAAAGGCAGCATGGTATTCGTAGAATGCTTTTTTAACTGGATCCATCAATTCATTACCATCCCAGGCTTCCGGGATTAACATCATCATTACATGTGGTAAACTACGGCCGCTTAAAGTTAATAATTCAATTACATTGTCTAAGCAAGCGCTATCGGATTGACCATCCGTTACCACTGGTAATATCATATCCAATTCTTCCCTACTAAAATAGGGGGAGAGAAAACTAGATTCATTAGAACGCAACCAGTTTAGGTTTCCCTGTAAAGTATTAATCTCGCCATTGTGTGCAATGTATCGGAAGGGTTGCGCCAATTTCCAAGAAGGAAAAGTATTGGTAGCAAAACGAGAGTGCACCAAACCAAATGCGGATACCACTCGTTTGTCACTTAAATCAGGAAAGTATTCACGTACCTGATGACTAGTTAGTTGTCCTTTGTAAACAATAATATTTTGAGAAAAGGAAGTCATGTAAAAATCAATCGCCCCTTTTTTAATAGTATTATTAATCGTATGCGAGGCATAATTTTTTAGAATAAACAATTTGCGTTCAAAATCATCGGCGTCTTTAACATGATCGGGTTTTTTAACAAACACTTGCTCCATGATAGGTTCTACTGACAATGCAGTATTTCCAATAGTGGTTCTATTAACTGGAACTTGACGGTAGCCTATAATTTCAATATTTAATTTTTCCGCTGCACGTTCAAATATTTCTTTACATTCTGCAGCAATTGCTTTTTCGGAAGGGAAAAAAATAAATCCAACCCCATATTCACCTGCATTGGGTAAGTGTATTCCTTTATACAATAACTCATCAAAGAAAAATTCATGAGGTATTTGAATCATAATTCCTGCGCCGTCTCCTGTGTTTACTTCACTACCACTGGCACCGCGATGTTCCATATTTTCTAAAATAGTGAGTGCATCACCTAGGTTTTGATGTGACTTGATTCCTTTTATATGGGCAACAAATCCAATACCGCATGCGTCGTGTTCATAAGAAGGATCATACAATCCCAATTGTTGGTTTTCCATTATTCTTCATCAATTAATTAAAGGATATATTCGTATTGCAAACGATATATGGAAAATTACGAATAAAAGAAGGGTTTTGATAGCAGATATCCAATAAAAATACTAACAGTTTTAGAATATCTAATTTGGAAACGTTTTCGTTAGAAATTATCAAATAACGAACGTTCGCATTTGGGGTTGTACTGAAAAAAATTAAATGTAGTCTATCCTAAATTTTTGTTCAAAGGAAAGTGTTGGTTTGTTTTTTCCTTTTGGAAATAATCCAAAGAGAGAACTTCCTGAGCCACTCATGCTGGCATAAATAGCACCTTGTTGGTATAATTCAGCTTTTATCTCAGCTAAATAAGGATGTGCCACAAAAATAGGGGCTTCAAAATCGTTGATCAATTCTTCCTTCCATGTTTCCATTGGTTGAGACACAATAGTTGCAATTGATTTTTCTTTTGCATGAGGCGTTAATTGTCCAAATGCCCAAGCAGTAGATACATGTATTCCTGGGTGCACTAATACAATGGTGTAATCGGATAAATTGCAATGAATGGGGGATAATATTTCACCTCTTCCTGTTGCATGACAGGGGTTGTCATAAATAAAAAAAGGACAATCGCTTCCTAGTTGTGCGGCGTATTCAGCTAATAAATTTGAGGGCAATCCAAGATTAAATTGTTGATTTAATAATTTTAAAACTGCTGAACCATCGCTGGAACCTCCACCCAGTCCAGCTCCCATGGGGATATGCTTATGTAAATGCATTTTTATCGCAGGGATGGAAGGGAAATCTTTTTTTAATAAGTGATAGGCTTTAATACAAAGGTTGTTTGTTTCGTCTCCGGGAATGGCCAATCCTGTATTTGAAAATTGAATTTCAGATGATGTATTATCGCTGTGCACAATTTCAACCATATCTTGCAATGCAACAGGATAAAATACGGTTTCTAGTTCGTGGTATCCGTCTGCTCTTTTGGTAATAATGGATAAGCCTAAATTAATTTTACAATGGGGAAATGCAATCATGATTGAATGAGTTAGGATTTCTTTTGCTCATTTCTTTTTGCAATTTCATCTCTGATATCTATTGCGCGTATATAATCTTCCTGTTCTAAAACCTCATTCAATAGTTCGGTTAGTTCACTCATTGATAAGGTAGATAAGTCGCTTGTATTGTTACTTGCCGTTACTTCACCAAGTGGATTTTCAGCTGTGTCATTTTCGCTAGCGTCCATTTCATTGCCAGCCTTGTCTAAAACAGTAGCATTAACATATATTGGACATCCAAAGCGAACGGCTAGGGCAAGTGCATCACTGGTTCGACTATCAATTTCAATAGTATCATTGGCAGTATAGCAAACCAGTTTAGAATAAAAAATACCCTCCTGCAAATCAGAGATATACACTTCCTGCAATTGAATATCAAAAGCAGTCATGAAGTTTTTCATTAAGTCATGTGTCAATGGGCGAGATGGCTGCATGTTTTCCAATGCAACCGCAATTGCCTGCGCTTCAAATCCGCCAATTACAATGGGTAGTCGGCGAATACCACCTACTTCCCCTAAAATAACTGCATAGGAGTTAGATTGGGTGACACTATGAGAAAGGGCAACAATTTCTATTTCTATCTTTTGCATTGATCAATTAATGATACAAATTTAAAGATAAAATCTATGCGTTGCTCTTTGATTTTAAAATTGCGGCAGTTAAGGCTGGAACCACTTCAAAAGCATCTCCCACAACACCATAGTCAGCAGCCTTAAAGAAAGGTGCTTCGGAATCCTTGTTGATGACTACAATGGTTTTGCTTCTGTTTACCCCTGCTAAATGCTGGATAGCCCCAGAAATACCAATGGCAATATATAAATTGGGTGCAATTTGAATCCCTGTTTGGCCCACATGTTCATGATGAGGTCTCCAATCGGCGTCAGATACTGGACGACTACAAGCGGTTGAAGCGCCCAAAGCTTTGGCTAAATCTAACAAAACACCCCAATGTTCAGGGCCTTTTAAACCTCGGCCACCACTTACCACTAAACTGGCTTCTGTTAAAGGAACTTCGCCTTCTATTTTATTAACTGAAGTAATTTTCAGGGTACTTGCTGGAACAGTTAGGGCTAAATCACTTACGGTCGCATTACCATCGGACATCACTGCACCAAAACTATTTTGATTAATGGATATCACTTTAACTGCTGTGTCAATTTGAATGGAAGCAAATGCTTTTCCAGAGAAAACGGTTTTAGTAACTACAAAACCTGCATCTGTTTTTGGCAATGCACAAGCGCCTGTAACAATACCAGCCCCAAGTTTAACTGCAACGGCAGGCGCAACCGCCCTTCCATTTAAATTATGTGCAAAAATCAAAACAGTTGCACCAAGCATTTTTGCTGCTTCTGCAATCACCGTTGAATTTATTTTTGCATCAAAACTGTTTAAAGCTGTATTATTTACTTGGTGCACTTTAATAGCGCCCCATTTTCCTAAGTCAGTTAGGTTGTCTTTAACGGTTCCTAACAACAATGCTTCTGCAGTAGTGCCCAATTGTTTTGCTAATGCAGCTCCATAGGAGATGGCTTCAAAACTTGCTTTTTTTATTTCTTGTTGGTCTTGGTCAATATATATAAGTACCATAAAATATAATTAAATGTAGAATTAAAATTTTGAATTCATTAAATCACTTTTGCTTCTTCTTTTAAAAGTCTTACCAACTCATCCATATTGGCAGGGTCCACTAATTTCACGCCTGATTTAGCTGGCGGTAGTTCAAAGTTTTTAATATGGGTTGTTGCCGAAGAAACGCTTGCTTCTATCACTTTTAGCGGTTTAGTTCTAGCAGCCATAATTCCCCTCATATTGGGAATTCTTTGCTCCGCCATTCCTTTTTGACAACTAATAATAGCAGGTAAATTTAATTCACAGGTTTCTTCACCTCCATCAATTTCTCTAACTACATGAAGGGCATTTCCATTAATATCCAATTTAACTGCAGCAGAGATAAAATTTTGATCAAGTAGTGCGCAAAGCATTGATCCAATACTTGCACTATTATAGTCGATCGTTTCTTTACCGGTTAATACTAAATCGTAGGCACCTTCTTTTGCAATGGCTGCAATTTCCTGGGCCACTACAAATGAGTCGTTACTATTATTATTTACGCGAATGGCTTCATCGCCACCCAAAGCAAGGGCTTTTCTAATGATGGGTTCAGTGTCAGCACCACCAACCGTAATTAGGTGAATAGTCACTGCTGCATCTTTTTCTTTTAATTCAATTGCTTTAACTAATGAATACCATTCGTCATAAGGATTAATGATCCATTGCACTCCGTTTTCATCTAACTTTGTATTACCTTCGGTGAAAGCAATTTTAGTGGTAGTGTCAGGTGTTTTACTGATACAAACTAAGATCTTCATGATAGCCAATTTTGTTTTTTAATAAATAGTTGTTTATGCAACTAATGCAAATATAGGATAGTTTTTTGACCCAAAACATTGAATTTTTTATAGGATGAATAGAATAGAAAAAATATTGGAATTTTTAGCCCAACAGCCCAAGGATAATTTCCTGAGACACGCTTTGGCATTAGAATACATTAAAATGGAGGAGCTTCAAAAGGCCCGCAATTTATTCCTTGAAATTTTACAAGAATCCCCTGATTATGTGGGTTCCTATTATCATTTGGCTAAAGTTTTAACCCTATTACAGGAAAAAGAGGCTGCCATAGAATGGTATGAAAAGGGGATGGCTGCGGCAAAATTGGCTAAGGACGACCATGCATACAGGGAGCTACAAGGTGCTTACGAGGAACTAGTTTATTAGTTAAAAATAAACGGGAGCCTAGTCAAAGGTCAATCGGTCACCTAATTTTTTGTCAATCATTAAAAAAAAATCCTCCGGTTTATAAGTTCTCCACTTTTCAAAGTCCATTAATTCAATATACCTATTTAATTTTTTCTGTAAGAAATCGTGTTGCGCTGCTTGGTGCATATTTACAATCACTGCCCATCCGTTTTCGTCGGCTAATTCCTCGTATAATTCTTCATAATAATCTCTGTCTCCATTGTGAAAATTAAAAACATTTTCACCAATCAGGATAAATTTATAAATGCCTTCGTCCATTAATTTTTCTAAAATTTCACGTTTCAAGGTCATGATATCATTTTCAATGGCATCATTCCACTCTCCAATCATTTCGATAATGGCAAAGCCCAAATCGTAATCGGCATAAATAATTTTTAGGTACAAAGTTTTGCTACCCATTTCATCCCACTGCGGATGAATATAATAATTGTAAACCGTTTGGGAGAACTCAAATTCGCTATAAGTTTGACCAAAAAAAGGGGACCTTGCATCTTCCTCAGCCATATACAAATGACGCCAGTGATAATAAGGTTCAATCTCGTGCATGCCCAATTACTTTTCTTGCTGATGGTAAACTAGTAAGCCTTCCATGGGAGATTTTATAATTTTCCCAATTTCAAGTTCATAAGCGGTTGCTAATTGTTGGATCACATCCCTAAAAACATAAGCCACAGAACCTGCAAAATGAATGGGGTACAACCAGGATTCATTCAATTTGTTTAAATGGGCAAAAAAGAAATCGTTAATACCATCTTCAATAATATTTTCAATCATATAATGTCCTCGATGCGCTGATAAAAATTCGGCAAATGAAGCCATGTATCTATTAGGAAGGGGTTGCTTATATATTGAATCTAAAATTTGATCCTTGTTCACTTGGTATTTACTTTCAAATGAATGCATTAATTCCTCATCGAATGTTTGGTATAAATAATATTGTAATACTTTTTTGCCTAAATAGGCGCCACTTCCTTCATCCCCTAAAACATAGCCAAGGCCGGGGCTATTTTTAACAATTTTCTTCCCATTATAATACCCCGTATTGGAGCCGGTGCCTAAAATGCAAGCAACACCTTTATGGTGTTGACAAGTCGCGCGCCCAACAGCAACTAAATCGGTTTGAATGTCTAATTTAGCTTTCGAAAAAACCGATTTCAATGCTTTTTTAATTGAAGCCACATTTAATGGATTACTTAATCCTGTGCCATAAAAATAAACGGCATCAATAAAAGTTGGGTCGATTTTTTTTTGAAAACCCTTTTGAATTGTTTCAATTATTTGACTCGTTGACATAAAATAGGGGCTAATACCAATGGTCGTAACTGTTTTTTTCTGTTTCCCAATTACAAGGGTCCATTGGCACTTGGTAGCGCCACTATCGGCGATGATATAATTGTTTCGCATGGGTAAATTCTTATGTGTGAAAATAACCTTTTTACTGTAATTTTAGCCGATAGAATATTAACATGCAAGAAAATAACAAATCAAACTGGTTTACGCCCTTCTCTTATGCGATTGTATTAATTATCGGGCTAGGCATTGGTCTTTTTTTTAAGGGTAATTTTTCCCTGCAAAGTTTTACCATGAATGGAGCAAGTCCAATACAAGAGATATTGGATTTAGTAAAAACAAAATATGTTGAAGAATTAAAAGGGGATAGTGCGGAAATAAAATTGGCTAACTATTATTTAGCTCAACTAGATCCTCATTCAGTATATATAGCGCCTTCAGAGTTGAATGATGTAAATGAGCAACTTATGTCCAATTTTAAAGGAATTGGTATTGAGTTTCAGCAATACCGTGATAGCATATTTGTATCCTATGTAATAAAAGGGGGGCCTGCTGAAAAAGCGGGGGTACAATTGGGCGATATTTTATTAAAAGCAGATGATTCTATAAAGCTTTCTGGGAAAAAATGGGATGCGGAGCAAATAAGGGCAAAAATTAAGGGACCAGATAATACAAAAGTTAAACTTCAAATTTTATCGGGGAAAACCACCAAGGAAATTGTGATTACCAGGGGCAATGTACCTGTTTCATCGGTGGATGCCGCTTATCAAATAAAGCCTGGCGTTGGTTATATCCGAATTAACAAATTTGCAGATAGGACCTATGAAACCTTTATGCAAGCATTAGAATCGCTTATTAAAGACAGTGTTAAATCATTGGTGATTGATTTGAGGGGTAATGGGGGAGGTTTGCTTTCCGAAGCAGTTGCTATTGCCGATGAGCTCATTCCAGGGAACAAATTATTGGTATATACACAGGGAGCACACTCTCCTAAAACAGAATATGTGAGTAAAAGAGAGGGGTTGTTTGAGGATGGCGACATCACTGTTTGGATGGATGAGTCCTCGGCTTCAGCGAGTGAAGTATTAGCCGGTGCTTTGCAGGATTGGGACAGAGCAACCATTATTGGAAGAAGGTCCTATGGCAAGGGTTTGGTACAACAACAATATAGGTTGTCCAATGGAGGCGCTGTAAGAATTACCACAGCAAAATATTTTACGCCATTGGGTAGAAACATTCAACGACCTTATGAGCAAGGTAAGATGGCGTATGAGCATGATTTAATGAACCGAATACAAGACAATGCAAAGGGCAAACAAGATACGGCTGCAAAAGGTAAAGCATTTAAAACACCAAAAGGGCGTTTAGTATATGGTGGCGGCGGAATTTATCCCGATAAGTGGGTGAATCCCAATGCGCTTATTTTGGATTCGGCGTATCGAATGATTGTAGAACAAAGTTTACTCAATGACTTTGTATTGCATTGGTATATTGCTGAGCAACAAAATATTAAAAAGTACAAGAATACAAAGGACTTTTTAATGGGATATCAGAAAGTGGATTTATGGAGTGCATTGGTCAAGTTTGCCAATCCCCAACAAAAAAATAATTTAAGGGCAGTAGAAAAAAATAAAACGCAAATTCAAAACCAATTGCTTGCTTTGATTGCAAGGATGCAGTGGTATAAGCAAGGATATTTTGAAGTGCAAAATGCATTGAACCCGCAAATAGGAGAGATGATACCTTAAATCCTTTTTATTATTTTTGGTTCATCTTTCTTTTTTCCATTCACTTTGTCTCAGTTGGTTTGACCATTGTACGATCAACCTTATGGGCAATGCAGTTTGCTGTTTTTAATGTAAATTTCAGAAAGTCCATGATTTTTAGTTGTATATTTAACACAATTAATTCTTTACTATTTATGAAACCTATTTTACTAGCAATTTTACTTTTGTTTGTCGTTGAAATTTCGTTTGCACAAGTAATTGTAAAGCGAGATCCAGAAATTGAATCCATGCTGAATGAAATAAGTGCGGACTCTTTAAAAGTAAATATGTATAAGTTAGTCTCATTTGGCACTAGAAATACATTAAGTACACAATTAAGTGCAACCAGGGGTATTGGAGCTGCCAGAAATTGGATACTGAGTAAGTTTAATGAATATGCTAAAAATTCAAATGGTAGATTAACTGCCTTTATTGATACAGTGAGGTATATGCCAGACGGTAAGCGTGTTGATAGACCCATTAATTTAGGCAATGTGGTGGCCACATTAAAAGGGACAGATCCAAATGATAAACGCATTTTTATCATAAGTGGTCATATGGATAATATGAGAACCAAAGTAATGGACAGCGTAGGGGATGCACCAGGTGCAAATGATGATGGAAGTGGAACAGTAGCGGTGATGGAGTGTGCAAGAGTAATGAGTAAGCATTCATTTCCTGCAACAATTATTTTTGTGACCGTTGCAGGAGAGGAACAAGGTTTGATTGGTGCCAACTTTATGGCAAAAAAAGCAAAGAAAGAGAATTGGGCAATTGAAGCTGTTTTAAATAATGATATAATGGGTAGTAATAACAGTAATGAAACCAATATTATTGACAATACCAAGCTGCGTGTATTTAGTGAAGGCCTTTCAATTACAGATACTGGTAAAGCAGCAATGCAGTTAAGACAACTAGGGCTTGAAAATGATGGGAGATCAAGACAATTGGCAAGATATATTAAAGAAGTAGCTGAACGCTATATTGATAACATGCAAATTGTAATGATTTATCGCAATGACCGTTTTTTAAGAGGAGGAGATCATACCCCATTTGTAGAGAATGGTTATGCTGCTGTTAGATTTACTGAAATGAATGAAAATTATACGCGTCAACACCAGGATGTAAGAACGGAAAATGGAATAGCGTATGGTGATTTACCTGAGCATATTGATTTTGAATATTTAAGAAAAAATAGTGGCGTGAATTTGGCGAACCTAGCAAATTTAGCAAAAGCACCCTCCGTTCCAGAGGAGGTTAAAGTGGATGTAAGTAAATTAAGTAATTCAACTTATTTATATTGGAAGTCACCAAAAACGGGTCGCGCAAAAGGATATTATATTTTAATAAGAGAAACAACAAGCCCGGTTTGGCAAAAGAAAATTTATACCGAACAATTAAATATAAGATTGCCCTTTAGTAAAGACAATTACTTCTTTGGAGTACAAAGTGTCAATGAATTGGGTAATGAAAGTTTACCAGTGATTCCAGCGGTAGGCAGATAAGTGATTGTATTGCCTTTGATTTGTCCACCCAACTGCTGCAAACCTATGAAAATCAATAGATTGTATTTTTATGATATTAGAAAATAGTTACATAGTTTAGTTTGTAAATTTATAAGAATTCCTATCTTTATTATCAATTATGAAAACAGTAAAACTTTTATTAGTAGCCCTTCCTTTTTTACTTGCTTCTTGTAGTAAAGGAGGAGAATCTCCAGCACCTAAACCTCCAGACCCTCCAAAGCCAACAGAGGCGACAATTAACTTTACCGTTGATAAGGATCCAGGAGCAGGAAGTATTTTAGGAGTGGTTGGTACATCTCAACCTATTGTTGTCAAAGTCACATCAGTACTTCCCACAGGAGGTGTTACGATAAATGTTCAGGTTACTAAGGATTCAGATAATTCTACTGTATTTACAAATTCAAATTCTAGTGTTGCTATTGATAATAATGTGACAATTTCTGGATTAACAGCAGGTGTATTGTGTACTGCAACAGTAACGGTAACTTCAAAGTCAACCATTACTAATACAAAGTCTATATCATTTAAATTAGCGTCTAAGTAATTTTTAAAACTGCTAGGTTCAGTTTTTATTTTTTATTTTTCGGACCTGTAGGAAAAGTATATCCCAAATTCAAAATGAATTCAAGTGTACCAAAACTTTGGCTAGCTTTTCCTTGGTAAACATCAAGGCCATAATAATAAGCATAATCCAATTTGCCGGCAAATTCAAGGTATAAGCCTTTTTTATAAGTACTTCTTAGGGCGTATTCAACACCTGTATTCCAGCCACCAAGTTGAAATTTGGCATCATTTTTTTCTCCAAACAATGAATTTTCCACATGAGGAATAACTGGTCCAACGCCAATTTTTGCCAATCCATCGATGTCAAAGTATTTGTTTGAAATTTTATTGAATCTGTTTCTCTTAACTATGTTGAATAATAAAAAATTAGCCCCATTGTTTAAATAGTAATAGTTTCTTGATTTACCAGTACCTGTTTTTGAAAAAACAAAACTTGAGTCAATAGGTAGGCCACCATAAGTACCCACCATACGCACTGTTTGATTGTCTCTAAACAAAGCCTTCGTGTGGTCAAAATTAATTTCAAATGCAAGGTCCTTTTCGAAAAAATAACCAATCCGATAATTGTATTGTGGGATACTCAACTCCATAGTTAATAATGCATGATCCCAGCCTGGATTATCCACCAATTGAGTATTTTTGAAAACAAAATTATTGCCTAAGTTTTGTTGGAAAACACTTACGTTAGTTCGTGTATACCATTCTTTGTTATAACCCCATGAAAAATAAAATTCTCCTTTTCTTAGTTCACTTTGAGCAACTACATTGAGTGTCAAGGTCAGTAATATGAATGCAAAACTTACTTTAGCAATTATTTTCAATTTGTTTCTTTTTGTAAAGGTACTGTAATTTACACTTTGAATAAGTATAATATCAATTGTACCTCAATTTTAGGTAATTTCGCATTCGAATAATTGATTATGAAGCAGCCACTAAAACATCTTTCTACTTTATTAGCCGGGGATTTGTTTTATGATAAAATGATGCGCACATTATATGCTACAGACGCTTCAAGTTACAGAGAGTTGCCGTTGGCTGTTGCAATTCCAAAAACAAAAAATGATATTGCTGTTTTAATTGATTTTGCAGCAAAAAATAATACATCCTTAATTCCAAGAACAGCAGGTACCTCGTTGGCTGGACAAGTAGTGGGTAATGGAATTGTAGTTGACGTTTCAAAACATTTTAATAAAATTATAGAATTTAACAAGGAGGAGCAATGGGTACGTGTACAACCTGGTGTTATTAGAGATGAGTTAAATTTATTTTTAAAAGAACATGGTTTATTTTTTGGACCTGAAACATCCACGGCAAACAGGGCAATGATTGGTGGAATGGTGGGTAATAATTCATGTGGCTCCAATTCGGTTGTATATCGAAGTACTAGAGAACATTTATTGGAAGTAACTGCTTTTTTAAGTGATGGATCTGAAGTAGTTTTTAATAGCTTGTCCACCGATGATTTTCATGCAAAATGCGCGCTCCCAAGTTTAGAAGGTAATATTTATAAATCGGTTCGAAGTATTTTGGGCAATTATGATAATCAGGTTGAAATAAGAAAAGAATTTCCTAAAAAATCGGTAGAGCGAAGAAACACAGGGTATGCCATTGATTTATTAATTGAAACTGATCCCTTTACTGCAGGAGGAGCGCCCTTTAATTTTTGTAGTTTAATAGCAGGTTCTGAAGGAACCCTTGCTTTTATCACAGAAATTAAACTAAATGTTGTGCCGGCACCTCC
>JACCDH010916747.1_pt1 | contig 26398 bp, 14 predicted proteins | sample 7442481 | NCBI WGS metagenome assembly JACCDH01 (sample SAMN15323433, study PRJNA562643) | freshwater metagenome | isolation source: river surface water | place: USA:Blue River Watershed | collected 2017-08-15 | reverse complement strand
TCGCCCACGGACTAAAAGAGCTGAAACATAAGTGTTAGGAAAATCGTCTTTTTCAACAGGGACTTTGATGAATGGATTTTTTCTCTCATAAGTTGTGACAAAAGATTTTTTTATCCCAGAGTTTTCTTTTGTGACTAACACTGTTCCCGTTTCAAAAGGTGCCTTTAGTTCAAAGACTGCAGTCTCGCCTGGTTGGTACTCTTTCTTATTGGCAAGCATGTCCATCCTGTCATGAAAGTCTTGTGAGTTCCATGAGTCATTATCATAGAGATACATGGTGGTAAGCGACTTTGAGATTCCTGCTACGATTTGAAGTTGGTAGGTCCCACCAGACTTGATTTCAAAAGAACAGAAAGCACTACCATCAACTTTTGTCTTTCCTCCGCACACGGCACCCATGTGTTTAATCTGTTTGGTATTTTCGTATGAATAAATCCCTCCAAGAATTTTTTTTCTCACGGAGGTATAGATGATTTCGTATAATTCGCCAGTGAAGGCAACGTTCCCTCGCGGCTTCTCTTTTAAGTCAATGGCCTGGATGTGGAATTTTAGCTCTTTGTTAAGACGCATGTTTTCAGGACTCTTGATCCCAATCAATGTTTCAAATGGATATATTTTAGAGCTAGCGGAATTGGTCTGGAAAACTCCATTCGGGTCGAGGTACTCAATCTCGGCATTCACCGATTGAGGCTTTTGACTTTTATGGGAAGAGCTTAGTTTAAATGTGAAGTCACCATTTTGATCTGACTTTGTTTTGACTTTCTCAAGGATCGTTCCAGAGTCACTTTCCTCCTGACCAGGGTCTCCAAAGTTAAAACTAAAGGCTTCGTATTTTTCAAACGAAGCGTATGTGATAGGGGTGAGTTCTGTGCGAAGAGTGATACCAAGGTCACTAGCAGCTCCTCCTGCGAGATACTTCAAGTGACCTACCAGATTCATTTCCTCACCTTGTAGAAAATTTGACCGATTATCCTTAAACTGAAATTCAGAAATCATGAGAGGTACACGATATTGATCCACCATAAAAAATCCCGCGGGGATTCTTCTGCTGGTCTCATTCTTTTTAGCATCGAGATTTATGAGTGAGACTTGGTAGTAGCCCTGTGGAGCATTTTCTGGGATTTCAAATGAAGAAGAAGAGATCCCAGCTTCTTTCCAAGTTATTGGGATGTCCCATACTTTATCAGATTCGTAATGCTGGACTTTTATGTGAGAGTACTTGGATTTCGGAATAACGAGGCCAGAGTCTCCTTGGTGACGAAGGATATGGAGCATCTGAATCTTCTCGCCCTGCTTATAAATCGGGCGATCAAAGACCGTATGGGCCCTTTCGAGGCTTTCATTGTAGTTTGAGGAGATTGAAAATCTCCAAGGTTCAATTCCTCTATCCCAGCTACTAAGAGTAAAAGTGGCATCGTCTCCTTTTGTCGCAACGGCCATGATCTGGTAATTAAAACCGTTCACTTTACCGGAGCAGTTCTTCTGCTGCTTTGAAACTTTTTTGAAGTAAACAGTTCCTTCAGTGGAGGTGCGCCCTTTTTCTAACAGCTCTCCTTTGCAGTTATAAAGACTGACTTCGGCATCAGAGACAACTTTTCCATCTTGAAGTGAGGTGACCCAGACCAGAGAATTTCTTTCGCTTATTTTGAGATGAGCTACAAGATCTGTAACGAGAACGGCCGTTGAAATGAAAAAATTTTTTTGGTTATTCAAGAGAGATGAGGCAAGCGCTGGTGAATGAAGTTCGACAATGTGCAGGCCTTTCTCCTTGAGTGGAAGTCCGATAACTTCAATGTCATTTTTCCCAAGCGTATAAGAAATCGTCTCACTTTTTGTTTGAATTTTAGAACCGTTGAAGACTGACTTAGATCTTAAGTCTTCCTGGCCCCACTGATCCTGTCTCTTTTCAACAGCTTCTTTCCACTGCATAACAAGAGTTGGGTTGGAGAGTTTGATAACGGCGGAATTTTTAACGAGCCTTACATCTTTTTCAATATTTCTTATGCTCACAGGAAGTATTGATTCTGTTTTTGCTTCAAGAACTCCAAAGGCTCCAGAGAATTTTGCAAGTGGAGGATAGTCAGCAGTTTTGAACTGTAACGGAAATTTCTTGGGATTTGTAAGCGGGCGACCATTTTCATCTGTCATCCCTTCGGGAAGGGTAATTGTATAGACGGCATTGGGAAGAATTTTTGCATCAAAACTAATCATCGATTCGGATGTTGAGCCTTTCGACAACTTAGGGCGATACATAGTTTTTTTATGAATTAACCGCGCATTTTTGAGTTGCTGAGAACTCACTTGGTTTGAAAATTCGAGGTCAATGGTTCCTAAAGGAGAGCAAGGAGCATCTTCTCGACTTCTTTGACAGCTCATGTGAACCGTAAATGGTGGCCGAACACGACCTTCTTTTTTAAACTCATTTGTATAAACGGAATTAACTTTGAAGACGATTTTTTTTTCAGTTGGAAGCATTCTTCTTGCTTTAAGAACAATCGTTCCTTGACCTTGGGGCATGTAAGTGGCTTTGATTGCATTTTCTCTAAGTTCGCCAGTGACGGCATCAAATTCAATTTTTTCACTAAGCCCTTCAACTTCAATAAAAGCATTATTGGCAATTAATTCTGGTTTGATAGGACCATCAAGAGTGAGGATGATGGTGGCATCCTCTTCTATGGAGTCAAGGACGTAAGGATAAATCTCAGTAATCGTGAGTCGTGGAACTTTAAAATTGAACGGTTCTTTATGTGAGGAGAGATTCAGATGGCCTTGGCACTTCATGCCTGGAACCAGATTCTCTTCGAAGCTCATTTTGAGAGAATGAGCGTTAATCCAGTGTAGAGTATATGCTGGTGTAGGTTGATCACAGTTTATGACAATTTGATCGATTGCATTTGTTCCCCATCCTTTAACCGGCTTCGCAAAGTTCCATGTGATCTCATGGGCCTGCTTGTGGTCAAAATATGTCTGTGTCACAACTGTTGTGTACCCACTCAGAGAACAGATCAAAGTGGTGATCAAAAGTAAGAATTTCATCGAAGACCTCAATTAAAAATTTGAGGTAGTATACAATTAAATATTTTGATCAAAGAACATAATTTTTTTAAATTATGACGGAGGACCTATTCTAGTTTGCGGTGTTTTCAAATGTGGTTTTGTTGGTAAAGACGTTGCTGATCATATTTGAAGGTTTCAAACTGATGAAATTCATCTGAAAGCTCGGAATGATTGGTTGGACATAGGGAACGTGTACACGCGTGTTTGCTCCTGATACATTGTAGTTTGTCATATCAAAATCCTGAATTGAAATACTGTCGACAATAAAAATGTTTGCGACATAAGAATCGACAACTGTCCAAGTCGGAGTACCCGTCGTGGAAGACGTGAATGATTTGTTTGCGTTGGTTAGGTTGTTTACATAAGAATAAGTTATCGTCGAGTTGTCAGGACTCGTTTTGGCGGAAAGATTTGTAAACGACCAGCCTGGAGGATTGTATCCTGTCCAGCTAGCGAGTGTACTAAGGTTACAAGTTTGGCCTGAGTAGCTTAATGTACAAAGTGTGAGCTCATTTATGTAATCAGGTGAAACATACCTTTCGTTATCATGGAAGAACCAAAATTTGTTATTATCCTTTGTAAGGAAAATGTTAGAGATTGAATTTGATTCCGCGTGAAAGGTCGTCTGAGTCAGTGATCCTGGGAAATTTGTCATATTACCAAGAGCGTAATAAATTTTCCCATTAAGATTCGTTAACGCTATCATGTATTCACCGTTGTTCAAAATAGCTGCATTTATCGTTGAAACACCTTGAGGAAATGAAATTGTGTTCTTGATCCAGTTTGTTCCGTTAAAGAGATTTAGAGTAATACCTGAGTTAGTTGTCGCAGCGACTATCGCCTTCGTTCCATCTGGACTTAAATCAGGTGTAACTTGGATGATGTTAGAATCAGCGACGGTGTGACTCATGTAGGAAGTTCCGTCAAAACGATCGATGACAAGATTTGTACTGAGATCTGGGACATACGCGTGGAGAAACTTGCCATCCGGTAAAGATATAACTCGGTTATCGACATTTTGAACTCCATAGCGAATTCTATTTTTTTCATGCAAAAACATACTACCATTGAAGACATGGCCATATCCCGTTCCGAGTGCAATTTCACCCATGTCGAGGAGAGTAAACTGATCGTTTAAGATATCGAATTGTTTATGTTTAACTTCCTCAAAGTGACTATCGTCGGATGAGTCTGCAATCGTTTGCGCGCCATTAAGATGGTAGTGGTAAGAGAGTTCAGTCAATCTCAACGCCGATTCAAAACTTGTGGCATTAGGAAGTTTCTCGACTCTTGCAAACGATGTCTTTTCTCTTATAACTTTATTATAAAGAGTGTTCTCGAGGTAATCATGCTGGTAAACCTCAAATCTTGATTCACTCAGACTGTTAGTATTCCAATAAATGAGTTTTCTTTCTATTCGTCTTTCTGAATCATTAAAATCAAACTCGTCATGGAATTCTTCAAGTCTACCAATTCTTAAGTTGGCGTTTCCGGACGTGATGTCTAATGCATCTAATCCATCACAAGCAAGATCCATGATGTTAGTTGTCTTGTACCCAACAGCAGATCCCATAAACTCTCTAAGAATTAATCTACGATGAAAAGTTTTTACATCAGTCGTCGACTTTGGATTACTACTGTTAATATAGCGTGGAGTATTGATATTCGGTGGATTGGTAAGCGTAACAGTAAAAATTTTTTCTTCGCCGTCTTCCCACTTAGCAACAGATCTAGTCACTGGGGTTGGGAGGGGGGCGGATGTGCAAGTTGTATCCCAAAATAAACCACCAGCATAAATAGGTGACAGAAGTTCGGAGATGTTTCCAAGGATTCCTTCCGCCTTGTCATCATCTTCATCTTTATTGCTTTGATAAATAGAACCAGAGATATCTCCAGGCATTTTGTTGAAACCAAGATAGGGTACAATATGTTCATAAACAGCATACGGATTCTGATCGATGAGTCCGGTGTACGTTTGTCCGTCGATGTTCAAGCTAATTGATACCGAAGCAGCATGCTGTGCTACTTGAATACCCAAGAGTGTCTCATTACCCACATTCTCACAGTAACCGTCGTAGAGAATCTCTCCGTCACCGTTGGAGTCTAGGTCATCTGACGTGAATGAAAGAGAATTACAATTAAGCGCAGCCGGAAAACGAATCGTATAGGTTTGACCACTTTTAAAAACAAAGTCAAATCCAGTAGGGAGGAGAGGAAGTTGCATACATTTTTGTGGTAAATTTGAATTGCAGCTTAAAAATGGCCTCTCTGTTAGGAAAGGTGTCGTTCCACGCTTTGAGATCGGAAGAGCAAGTTGAAGCACTTTGGCGGTCGGATGAAGAATAGCATCGTGTCCTTGTTCTACACGAGAAAGATTATTCTCAATACCTTGGGGGAAGTGGAGTTTTCCTAGGGAGCTTGTTCCTAAACAATCTTGCCCATCAAAAAAATTGATGGTGATGGGAATTTTTGTCGGAAGACGCTTGGATGTGACAAACGTTCCTGCTGACTGCGCAATACACCCTGAGGTGAGACCAGCTGTTAATTGCCCATTAGGCAATTTATTATGAAGAGTGTAACTTATGCCTTTGGCCTGTTTTTGAAATTCTTTAGGGTAGCTATTGCAAGACCTTGGTGTTCCGGCCGGTGCGAGTTGAGTCACATTCGTTGTATCATAAAGCGCACCGCAAGTTTGTACATCGAGTGCTGCGAAGGTGATCTGGCCTGAGTTATTTGTGATGAAATCGGTACCGGCAAAAACAGCATTATTACATTTTGCGTTCGTGACCTGGATGGCCACACGTTGTTCTTCTTTTTTAAAATCAATTTTTTCAGAGGCACACAAGACATCACCTTCAAACAAGTTGGCCGTGTTATCCCATCCAACAATTCGAATGTCCCAGACTCCATAATTCAAATCAATCGATGTTGAGGTTTGAGCTGCAAGAGCAAATGAAAATTCTTCACCACTGGCCGAATTTTTCCCATGAATAAAGAGACCGCCATCGAAGCTAGAATTGGTTGAAGCAAATCCCAACGCGATTTCCAGTTTTGCGGTAGTTTTCTGCCGACTACATCCAAAAAAAATAAGTAGCATGAGGCCTAGAATAACTGATTTCACACTGACTCCATTTCACATTAAACCACTTCAATTTTTCGGATTATTTAGGGGCGAATATTAGTATTAAAAACCGAACCATACTGGATAAGGATTGTCGGATGGTGAGCAAAAATTGCTGATTACCTCAAGGAGATTGGGTCTCGTTTTCCCTAAGCTATAATGTTGATGGGATATTTTACATAGGACTGAACTTACATGAAGCTAATTGGATTATTTTTCGCCTTCCTGTCAGTGAATGCACTGGCCGGAAAGAACGTCGCTTTAGTCAAGATTTTGCGAGGAAAAGCAGAAATGCATGTCCTTGGAAAAAAAGTAGAGTTGAAGATGGAAGACTGGGTCCAGGAAGATTCCGTCATCAAGACCTTAGACAAGAGCTTTGTGAAATTAGTCTTTCTTGATAAATCTCAGATGAACGTCGGTCCCGATTCTGAGATGAAGATAGAAAAGTTTGATGGGAAAGAAGCTGGTGTGATTGATTTTGTGAAAGGTAAAATTCGCTCGCACGTAACCAAAGATTATTTGCAAATCAAGGATCATGATAAATCTAAGCTTTTTATCAAAACTAAAAATGCGGTCATGGGAGTACGTGGCACTGATTTCATGGTGACAACAAATGGGGCGAGTACTGCGACCGTTTTATTTGAGGGAGAAATTGTTTTTAATAACTTAACCGAGTTCTCTGGTCTGACTTCTGCGAAACTTGAGACCATTGTAGATAATGGTGTAAAAATTATGCCGGGAGAATTCTCGGTAGTTGATCCATCAAGACCAGAACCAACGATTCCTTCTGTTCTTAATATTAAGCAGCTTGAAACTCTCGAGGGAAATCAGAATTTCGAATCCGATCGCTCTCCGAGTAGTACCAATGCTGCCGCCGAGCCTACGGCCTCCGTTGTTCCTGATGGACTCTCAGGTGAAGCCGTCAGTAACTCATCGGATACTCTTAAGGCCGAAGTCAGTCAGATTGGACAAGTCGAGGCAGCGCCTGTGACGGCCGCAAGCGATGCTCAAGGTTTTGCATCTGGAGATACGGTGAAACCGGCCAATGGCTCCTTCTTGCATTTAGAATCTGGAACAATTATTCCACCAGCGGCCAATAGTATCTTTGATGCTAATACGAATAGTTTTTTGCCTGCACCCGGGAATGGTAAGGTTGATGCGTCTGGGAATTTCCAACCTCCGGCCAATGTCGCGATAACAAACGACGGGAAGATCATGATGAATGTTTCGCTTCCTAGTGGAGAAGTAAAAGTGGTGGAGGTTGCTAAGCCTGCTCCTGTGGTCGCCCCGGCTGCGATGTCACTGACTCAGGTAAGCCAAGTCGTAGCTCAAAATCCAACTCTCTTGGCGGCCAACGGTCCCGTTACAACAGCACCCGCTCCGGTAGCTCCACCAGTAGCGTATAGGCCACCGACAAATGTTGCTACAAGTGGCGGGATCGATTTAAATACGGCCGTCATTCAAAGGACAAATGGTCGCTTGAGTATTGATGTGATAAAATAAGATCAATATTTATCTCTCCCTTTTGAGGTCTTTGGATGAAGTCGCTTTTGTACGTATTCTTCTTCTGTGTCTGCTTTTCTTCTGCGACATCAAGTGCTGCTTCACAAGATCACACCTTTGCCAAGGTTACCGGTTTGTATTCTCAGGGTAAGTACCTTGCAACAATTAATGAGCTTGAACGCCTTGAACAGAATCCTCGAAACGATAAAAAAACTCAAGGACTCATTGCTTACTGGAAAGGGATGGCAAACAACAGGAACCAAAATTACATAGCTGCGATTGAAAGTTTTAAACGTTCCTTGAAGCTAGGATATTCTCCGGTAGATTTAAACTATGAACTTGGTCAAGCATATTTTGCAGCGGAGAAACTCAAAGAGGCGAGAGAGCAGTTTAATCTCTCTTTTGACCGTTCATTTAAACGAGGCCCTTCACTTTACTACATGGCCTTTATCTCTAAAGAGCTTGGTCACACTGCTGAGGCCCGTAAGGTTTTTGCTATCATCAGCACGTTGACCGAACCAGATATCATCGAAGTGAAACAGGCAAGTCAAATGCAGATAGGAGACATTGCTCTCGAAGAGGCAGAGAAGAAATCTGATGTTTTTAACAAGGTCGAAAACAAGGTCATTCCCATTTATGAAGAGGCCTACCTGTTAAATCCTGAATCTCCTCTTGCTCCGAGAATAAAAGAAAAGATAAAAAGTCTCCAGCAAAAATACGAACTCGTTCTTTTCCAGCTTCGTAACGGAAGACCGACTGCGATTCCTCCCTATTTTTTAAGAGTTGCTCAGGAGTTTGGATACGACACAAATGTCACGTTTTCTCCAACGGAAACCACTATCTCCAAGTCTAAGCAAGCCTCGATCTATTCGAAGAGCGAAGTCTTCGGACGTTACACGTTTTACCATAAAAACTTTCTAGCGCTTTCTCCGGAACTCAGATTCAACTCCACTCACTACTTTAACCGAGTTCCAGAAATTTATAGAAACGACAACACCTTCCTCGCTCCTGCCTTGAGAACATCACTTGAGCATACAATGGTTGGTAAACCCGCCTCGGTACTCTTTGATTACGACTATAACGAGGCAAAACGAGATGTGAACTCTGAAAAGAGACTCGTCTTTGGATCTAGGGCCCATAACTTTATGCTCGGAGAGAGATTTAATTATTTCTCTAAAGGCGAAACCACTCTGCGATTGAAACGACGTATTTTCGAAAGTTATATTTCCAATTCTGATTCTAAGGCGATAAGTTTTATTTTTGAGCAAGTGGTGTCTTTGAAAGAAAGCACGCTTCTTTTTTATGGAAGTTATGATCGCACCAGAGTGAACACCGAGGCTTTTGATACAAATGCGATGACGATGAGAACTGACTGGTTGTTAGCAAGTTACAAGAATTGGTTTACTCCAAGCCTTGGGCTAGGGGTAACTAGATCCGATCCTATTAACGATCGCAGTAATCGAGGAATCGAATGGCTACTCAACCCAAGCTTAAGACTTTCGAAAAGCTTTGGAAAGAACTGGAGAGTGAATTCACGACTAGAACATTCGCGGAATGTCTCAAAAGATAAAGAGAATTTTGATTATAAAAGAAATCTTGTGGCGTCTGAGTTAGAGTACATTTTTTAGGATAGGATTGTGCTGCTTGCGTATGCAAGCAGCACAATTATTTTTAAACGTTTCCGATCGTGCAGTTTAAGTCTTTCTCTAAGTGAATATCAAATTTATCCATGAATTTTTTCTCGTCGTTTGATTCAAGAATAAGATCTGCGTAATGACTTTGCATCACTGAATTGAATTGTTTTTGAGTGCTTTGGTTGCAGCGACCAAAAAAGGCCATGACTTCTAAGTGCTGACCATTTCCTTGAGCAAGTTCTTTCAGGAATTGATCTTTGTTTTGTGCGTAGTAAAGATCGCGTAGTTTTCTCATTTCTTGAGCTGAACCAATCAGGGCACATGGTCCCCATGAGCTTACGGACTGAGTGAAGGATTGAGATGTTTTTGTCGAAACACCAGGGTCAGTGGAAGCAGTAGACGCCTGAGAGGAAAAGTCGGATGTTCCTTTTATTGTACTTCCTCGGGAAGTTGTCTTGAACATATTGTTTAGACCAGCTTCACCGATGCCAAGGCCTGGGTATTTTCTCCACCAACCATTACCGTAGATTAGATTTGAGCACGCCCCTGAATTGAGGGCATAGACGTTGATGCTGAATGCTGACAATATTAAAAAGATGAAACAATTCTTCATTTTGCAATTCCTTCCTACTAGTTTGAGTAAATTCTTAATTTTGATTTTACTGACATCCCCATTACTTGCAAGTAATGATTCTATGTACAAGTTGTCCCAAAGTCCTGAGTGGGTGCGCAGTCTTCATTACAAAAAAAGCTTCATCAGGACAAAGCTTGCGACCAAAGTCCAAGGCTTTTACTTTAGTCCGGTGGCGGATCCCTATCAAGAACTCCTGGCGAATCTGAAAGAGGCGAGTGAAAAGGTCGAGTATCAGTGCCTTTTCCCTTACAGGGCGAAACTTTTGGAGCGCTCTGGGCTTTGGAAGCGTAGAGAGGTCTCCTGTACTGCACATTTAAACTGGAAGGGCCTTTTTGATCAGGCAAGACTCTCACTCGCGTTTGCGTCTCAATACATGTCTAATCCTGCATCTGTTTTTGGCCACACTTTTTTAGTCTTCTCACCAGATAGATCCCAAACGAGTTCGCACCCAGAGTATTTGGATGTGACCATTGGATACGCCGCAGAGATGCCTCCAGGTGTAGGGTCTGTCAAGTATGTTACCCATGGTCTTGGCGGGGGATTTCAGGGGAAGTTTTTTGATGAGCCTTTTTACCAGAGAATTCACGAGTACTCGAATATGGAGTTGCGTGATCTGTGGATGTACCCGATGAAAATTAGTTCTGAGAAAATTGATGACCTCTTAGATCACATTTACGAAATTTCTCGTCAAAAATTTTTCGCATACTATTTCTTGGATGAGAACTGTTCCTATATGATCCTGCAGGTCCTAGAAGTAATTTTCCCGGATTTAAATTTTTTAGATGATTTCCCATTTTACGTTATCCCTCATGAAACGATTAAGACTCTTCATAGAAAGAAGATTTTAGAAAAGGGATATCTCATTCCAAGTTTGAGAACAAAATTTTTAAAGGAATTCAAGGCACTAAAACCGCAGGAGAAAAAAAACGTACGTGATGCGATCTCGGGGAAAACTGATGAAGTGAATACAAAAGACAGTGTTGATGCTCTGATCACTTACATGGACAAAAGAAAGTTAGAAAAAAAGGATGTGGTAACGCCGGAAGAGCAGAAAATTTTTCAAGCGCTCCTGATCAAGCGATCTAAGTTAGGCCCCAAGGAAGATAAGGTTTTAGATTACCCTGCTCTTGATCCCATCCAAAGTCATCACCCGTACGGACTCTCTTTGAGGACCGGTTCTAGGTCAGGAGAACATTTTCAAGAGTTCGAGTTTAGGCCTACGGTCCATGACTTACTCGATACCGGGTATGGCCACATCAGGCATTCGCAGATGAAGATTCTCACTCCCACACTAAGGCTCCAAGAGGATGGAGGTATTAGGCTTCAAAGGCTTCAAATTTTTAACCTCGCAAACATCGTTCCCTATCACTACATAGACCCTCTTTATAGTTGGACTTTTGTACTTGAGCGAGATCACTTGCTGGATGATTTTTGTTTCAACTGTTCGGCGACGAAAATAAAAATCGAGTTCGGAGCATCTTTTAATACGGTGCCTTGGCTTGACTATTATTTTCTTGGAGGAGTTCAGTCTGACTTTGGAGATGACCTGAAGCTTGGCTATAGAAGCGGCCCGGGTGCGAGTACAGGGTTTATTATAAATTTCTCTGAAAAACTTAAGCTGAACCAAAGTACTAGCTTTTACTATGCGGATGAGGTGAGTAAATTTCGTCGATCAATTATGAGATTTGGTCTGGAAGGGAGCTATAATTTTTCTCAGAGTTTATCACTTAAGGCAAGTTTTCAAGAAGTTCAAACGAAGCCTAAGCTCAAGGGGCGTGAGGAGATTTCCACGGCACTTGTATACTATTTTTAGAGGATTGTTTTTGTCGGAAATACTAAAGATAAATTAATATTCACCGAATGAGTAGAAACGAGGTCTTTATGAAAACGTTTCTACTTCTGGTCTTAATGATTGTAAGTCTTAGTGTACATGCTGAAAATCAGTCTGAACTCGCGAGTGACATCCTGGATATTCTCAACACCAAGGAATTCGCAACCAGAGATTCTGAACATCTAGTAGAAGAAGTCATTAAGATCGAAGACGAAATCGCCGCATCAAATAATGTTTGCAAAGAAGTTCCAAAGCAGGAAGTCGATTGTATTGATTTCCTTGGTTCTTCGCTCGCCAAGTCTAAAAAAGATGATGGATGGAAAGTTCTCTTCGAAGCAAAGTATCGACCTATCGATAAGACTAAACGGCAAGCAAATGCCAGTCTTCAAGGAATGATCTCAAATAGAATGGAATTAATTGATCGCTACGAAACGGCCGCGGGCCGAATTAGTTTATCGTCACACGATGATGTCGTGAAATCTGCTCAAGAAGTGAGTAATTTTATGGGTGGAACTGTGAGACCTGAAGAAATTCAGGGACTCCTCGTTGTGAGAGAACTCACGAGAACAGCGAATGAAAAAGAGTACCGAGAGCGTCATGATGCTCTAACAAAAAACATGAACCATAATCAGTTCCTAAATTTTCTAAGCTCACTTGCCGGTTGGGGGCACAATAACTACAACTCAGAAAGAGCGTTGTTTCAGCAGACTCCACAAGCTGGAAAGGGTGTTGTTACGGCGTATGACATGATCACGAGAACCAAAGATGGTATCTGTGGCGATATTCATGGAATGATCGCTCGTTCGGCAGAGTCGAGAGGGTGGGAGGCAGTGACTGTGGGGTATGCTCTTCGAGGTGAACAGCATGTTGTTGCGGCGGTCGTTGATCCAAGTAACCCAGATAAGCTGATGATCGTTAACTATGCTAATTACGAAGAGCAGGTTCTTAATGAAAAGAATTCCTACGTCCCAATTCCCACAGATCAAGTGAGGTGGACGGATGTTGGGACGCAGTTCAGAGTTTTTAAAAACACTGGTGCTCCTGGCGAAGAAGGTAAGATGAAACAAATCGGAACTGTTCCGAATGCTTTAGGAAGCTTTCTGAAGTCGCTTTTTCTTATTCAGTCTGAAGACATGCGTATGATGAGTCCAAATAACAATTACAGTAGTGTTCAACAAAATTTTTCGAAAGTAAAAACCAAAGATCCATATGTGCAAAAGGATCACTATATTGAGAAAAAAATTTCAGAAGGCGTAACTTTATACACGGCCGAAACAAGAAATTCTGAGATCATTGGAATTGCGGCAAATAGAGAAGTCTTCAAAAAGCTTTACATGTATGATCCTAAACTTGGCAGGTGTGTTCAGAGAAAAACGAAGTTTTTCTCAGTAGGAGTCGCGTCGAGTTTGATTGATTTCCCTGAAGACGACCTCAGTAATTCTCTTAACGTCTATCTGAATATCAAAGGCGGACAAATCCTAAATCTCTACGAGACGCCCTCGTTTAAATTGAAAGGTCTCATTGGCTACGAAGCGGATGGCTTCTTATCCTGGGTTGTTCCGGATTATTTTTTAGGTGGAGATGCTGATTTTGCTACCTTCCTTAAGGCGATGGTTGAATATAAAAAGAACGGTAGTATCGTGTACGGTGCTCTCGGAGTTGAGAGTGTTCTTGGATTGAAGAATCAACAACTCATGACGGATCTCGGTCAGTTTATTGGGAATGTGAATCCTCTTACTTACAATGCGACCAAAGCTGAGGTGAAAACTACAACAAAGTTAAATTCGAAAACAACATTTTCGACAGACTCTTCTTTGACCCTCACTCGTATCGGAGACAGGGTCGCATTTAGTTCTGGCCTAACTAGTAGTAACTTTCACTTTACCGTAGGATATTCAAACCCAGTGAACTTAAGAATCGGTAGTAATGCGTTGAAGAGCATGAATTTCTTGCGGAATTTAGAATCACCGGATGGTTTTAAGCTGGCCATAGGATCTCATTTTAAATCTGTCACTAATGACAATGGGGTTTCGCTCACTCTTGTCACCACCATGAACCCTAAGTACCCAGTTAAATCTCAAGTCCAATTAAAAACTAAAATCGAAATCAATCCAAAAAAGCGAAAATAACTCCACCCTGATACCTTGAAAAAGTCCAAGTAAAATTAAGTACTTGGCATCTATATAGAGAAACCTCGTTTTTATTGCAATACTATTGTTTGACATGTCAAACAAGGCTCTTTATAAACGTGGTTATGGTATCTAAATTATTCTACCAACCAAAGTATCTTGGACTTTTAAGCTTGGCACTTTTTGGCCTTGCTCAGTTCGCAACAATTGCTCTCTACCCAGCAATTGCTGAGAAATTGCAGCTACCAATTTCGGATGTTGTCTTGAGTTTTACGATTGGATCTCTGATCTTTATTTGGGGTTCAAGATTTTGGTCTCAAAAAAGTGATATCACGGGAAGAGCAAGAGTTTTAGGTTACGGATTACTTGGTCTTTCTTTTTCTCTTATTGCTTTAGTTGGCCTTGACTCAACACCTGCTTTGATTACCAGTCGACTTATTTATGGTTTTACTGCATCAGGAATCGTTTCCGTAGTCCAAGCGTGGTGGAGGGACTCCTCAGGAAATACGACAAAAAAAATGTTCACTCATTCAATTGGATTGAATGTTGGCCGTCTACTCGCCCCAGTATTTATTTGGGCCCTCGCCGGGAATCTTGAGCTGATTCTTATTGTCTTGGCACTAATGATTTTCGTTGTAGGAGTTCTATCTCTTATCGGTTCGCAGAGTGAGGAAAAAAACTTCAGTCAGTCTTGTGAAGAAAAAACTGTTGTGGGAAGCTCAGTTGTTTACCTTGCATTCTTCTCCGCTTCATTAATTGGACTCGTTCATTCTCTCCTGGCCTCACGACTTCAAATAACCTTTTCTCTTTCAAGCACAGAGACATCCGTTTTATGTTCCAAGATTCTCATGATGAGCGGAGTCCTGGTGGTCTTCCTCCAGTTGATACTTCGGAAGATATCGAACCTCAGTGCTTATCTTCTGATTAGCGTTGGGTTTGTTAGTTGGTTTTTTTTCGGAGTTATCTTCTCTCAATTCTCCTCTCCGCTAGAGTCCTGGATCATGATTGTTTTCTTCTCAATTGGCCTTTCGACACTTATGCCTGGCTGCCTTTCACTTGTTTCTCCTGGAGGTAAAGCGGCCGGTGCGATCGTTTCCGTTCAGTCGTTGGGTCTGTGTTTTGGTCAAGGCTTAGGCTTTTTAGAATTAAAAGATATTCTAAGCTTAGAAATTTTGCTCGCAAGCGTTGGTGTCCTCATGGGCGCAACCTTTGGAAAAATGCTCCAGCTAAGGAGAGTCTGTGCTTAAATCACTAGATCTCGCCACTAAACACTCTATGCGTTGTTTTTTTAACTCTTACGTTAGAGATATGAATCCTCACTATGAGAGGGAGAAGGGATTTTTTTTAATTCCACTTACGGAAGGATTTATTCAGGTTCATCTGGAATTCTATTCTTTGGTTGGAATGCACGAATACTCTGATTTCATCACGTATCATCAATATTCCCAGAAACGAGAAATCAGTTTCTTAGAAGCAGCTGGCCTTATTTATGAAGGCAATCAGAACCTTATTTCACGTCTTCAGAATAGCATCGATAACATGCAAAAGATGATTGAGGCCAATCGCACGTGCCTTGAGTTTGAGTTTCTTCAAGCAGAACAGTCGCTCCTCATCGGCCATAACATGCATCCTAACCCAAAATCGCGAATTGGTTTTGCCAATGATGATTTAGAACTCTATGGCCCAGAGTTTCGTGCGAACTTTGAGTTGGATTGGGTGCTTGTAAAAAATGAACTCATCTGGGAAGAGCGCTCCAATACTTTTGGTGACAAAAACTGGCAGCAAGAATTTTACTCTGTCCCTGTTCCTGAAGGATTCACCCCACTACCTGTTCATCCTTGGCAGAAAAAGATTCTCTTTTCTCATTCCGATATTAAGACTTACTTAGATAAGAAGCAGATCCTGGAAGGAAGCAGAGTCAAGACGAAATGGTCTTCAACAAGTTCTATGCGCTCGCTTTATGCCTATGGACATTCATATATGTTGAAGTTTTCGATGAGTGTGCAGATGACTAATTCCATCCGCCATCTTCAAGAAAAGGAAGTTATTCGTGGGATGCTCATTCATGATGCTCTTTCAACAAAAACAGGTCGTTCTTTTTCAATGAGGTTTCCGCACTTTAAAATCATGCACGAACCTTCGTGTCTTGGTATTAAGAATTTCGAGGGAGAGGTTATACCTGAAACAATCGTTCTTTTGAGAGAAAATCCATTTTGTGAAACGACTAAAAACGCAGTCATGCTCTCAACTCTTAATCAGGACCATCCGTTGCACGGGTTTAGTCTTTTAAGGACATGTCTTTCAAAACATACGGCCCAAGTATGGTTTCAGAAGTTTGTTGAAGAGGCGATTTTACCGCTACTGATTGCTCAAGCAGACTATGGAGTGATGCTAGGTGCCCACCAACAAAATCTCGTCATTGCCTTGGATAACGGTTTGCCATCTGGCGCCTGGTTTAGAGATTGCCAGGGGACTGGGTTCAGCGACCTCGCTGTCTCCGAATTCTTTAACGAATTAAATGATAAAGAAAGATTTCTTCCCCACGTGATTCCAAACGAAGCAGCGAAAGTCATGTTCTCTTACTATCTCATCATTAATTCTCTTATGAGTACCATCAATGCCGTAGCACGCGCATCGAATACTTCTGAAGAGGTTCTGATTGAAGATTTTATAAAAAAGCTTATTGAGATTAAATCCAGTGTGAAAGATCCGATGGTCATTAATTATCTGCTGGAGTCTTCAGAGCTACAGCAAAAAGGTAATTTTCGCTGCAGTGTTCTTAGCATCAACGAGAACACAACTGAATCCCCCCTGGCCATTTACAATACATTTAAGAATCCATTTTTTCGGAGATCACATGATCAGCTTTAAAAACTTTGACCAAGAAACAATTGTAATTGAAGAAGAAAATAATATCATCACGACAAGATGTAAGAATGAAATCTTACAGACCAAAATCGTCGTTGATAAGGACCTGTGTTTTGTTTTAGGTGAAAAGAGGCTAGACTATTTATTTCTCTATACAATTGAATACCTCTTCAATCGCAACTCATCGCTAAAGAAAATCCACTTCAAGGATGATTCTTATTCGGAGCTCACAAGAGAAGAGTTTTTTCAAACTGCAAATCTTTGGCACAAACAACCCGAGAGCACTAGAATACCAGAGCTTTGGATAAGGGATGCCGAAAGACCTCATCCACGCCGAAGTGATAGGAAGGAGGGTCTTTTTTATCAGCGTTTTGTTCCTGCCATCAACAAGACAATTTCTTTTAGAGGAATTAATCCGGAAGCAGATCTTGATACTTTTCACCGTTGGCATAATAGCCCGCGTGTTTCTTTTTTCTGGGAGCTTGCTCTTGGTCATCAAGAGCTTCTTGAGTACATGATCAAAACTAAAAATGACCCTCACATGATTCCAACATTTGTTGAATTGGATGGAGTGGCCGTTGGGTATTACGAAATGTATTGGACCCTGGAAGATCGTCTTGGCCCATATTACCCGGCCGATGCATTCGACCGTGGTTTTCACTTTCTAATTGGCGAAACATCTGCTTTAGGGTTTCAGAATACTGATGCGATCGTAAAATCTGCGCTTCACTTTCTCTTTTTAGATGATCCTCGCACCCGTCGTGTCATGGCGGAACCTCGGCACGATAATAAGAAAGTTTTGAAATATGCTGAAAGTTCTGGTTGGGTAAAACTAAAAGAGTTTGATTTTCCCCACAAACGTGCCGCTCTTCTTGAATGTAAAAGAGAAAATTTCTTTAATGGGGAAAGACTATGACTCCTTGGGTGAGTGTTAACCATTCATTGATCGCGAAATCAATTTCCGAACTTCATTTTGAAGAAGTTCTGTTTCCGATACAGGTCCAAGAAAACAAGTATGAACTCCACCTTAAGTCTGGAGTGAGCTACTCCTTTGAGGGAAGACTGAGTGCCTGGAACCATCTCTGGGTAGAACCAGTTAATTTAGTGAGGTCTGCTTTAGGAACATCTTCAAATCAACTCAGTGCTGGCCAATTTTTTATCGATTCTTCGTTTGAAACACAAATGAACGAATTGACTTTACCTGGCTACCTTGAAGAGATGAATAAAACCTTATTTTCTGATTTACAAATCTTTTTGAAACCTAAACTCCGTGTAGATGAACTCTCCAAACTCAGCGGCGAAGAAATTCAAAAGCACCTCTCTGGGCACCCGAAACTTCTTTTAAATAAAGGTCGTATGGGATGGGGAGAAGAGGATCTAGGGAAATTTTCTCCCGAGTCTAAGAAGCATTTTCAACTGCGTTGGATTCTAGTCCACAAAACCTTACTCGTTGGATCTGAGATCGCAGAGGTTCAATCGGACTTTCCTGTGCCTGAGAATTTTCGAGGAATTCCTGTGCATCCATGGCAATGGGATCATGTCATTACACAGCAGTTTCAACATGAAATTCAATCTGGTCTCATTGTGGATCTTGGTGTTCGAGGTGATTTTTATTCTCCACAAATTTCACTAAGAACACTTTGTAATGTTTCTGATTCAACAAGGCCTGACATCAAATTACCACTGTCAATTTTGAACACTTCCTGCATCCGTGGTCTACCCCTTCCATACTTAGAATTTACTCCTGATCTTTCTGTGAAGCTTGAAAAGCTTATTTCTCAAGATGAACTTTTATTTTCTAGGGGAGTAGAGGTTTTATCTGAGAAGTGTGCCTGGGGTGTCGTGCATCCATTATACTCTCAAATAAAGGGCGCTCCTTATCGATTTCATGAGCAGCTTGGGGCCGTTTGGAGAGAGAGCACATCGAGTAAGATTAAAAGTGACGAGAAGGCCGTCATCACAGCAAGTTTGATTTATCAAGATCACGCTGGACAGACACTGCTCGGTGCCTTCGTCCGTGAGTCTGGACTCACGATGAATGAATGGTTAAGAAAATATACTCAGCATGTGATTATTCCGCTTCTTCATTTACAAACAAAATATGGGATAGGGTTGGTTGCTCACGGACAGAATATCGTTTTGAAACTAACCAAGGGTACTCCGTCAGGTCTTTTTCTAAAAGATTTTCATGGGGACCTAAGACTCTCTTTAGAGCACGCTGAGATACATAGAGAACTTTTATCTTCAACCGCAGACAAACTAACCAAACTCCCTGGCCATCACCTCATCCATGATCTTATCACGGGTCATTTTATTACTGTGTTGCGCTTTGTAGCTGGGACGTTGGAATCGTCCGGTGAATTAACGGAGAGAGAGTTTTATCAAGTTCTTTCCTCAGAAATAGCTCTTTATTATAAGCAGTATCCACTAAAAAATGAAAAGATTGATATCCTTGCACCAACGTTTCAACGTGTACTAGTTAACCGTGTAAGATTTAATATCGTTCATTGGGATAATCCAGTCAGGCCTCTTCCACTACTTGGCAGTGATATCAAGAATCCACTTTACCTGGGAATGAATCAATGAAAACAGATTTTGATTTAATTGGTGTCGGCATTGGCCCTTTTCATCTAAGTCTCGCCGCCTTAATCTCTCCAATCTCTGAGCTTAAAACGAAGTTTTTTGAACAAGGGAAAAAATTTAATTGGCACAGTGAGATTATGTTTGCTGATTCTGTCATGCAAACATCATTTCTAAAAGATCTAGTCACGCCCGTAGACCCAACAAATCCACATTCTTTTCTTAATTATCTGGTGGGGCGAGGGCTTTTCTATGCACATTTAAATACTGGAAGATCTCAAGTTTCTCGACGAGAGTTCGAACTCTACTGTCAGTGGGTCGCAGAAAATTTACAAGAAAAACTCTCATTTGATTGTCCTGTTAAAGAGGTGACGTTTCAAAACAATTCTTTCCTTGTCCGCACTTCTGACCAAAGTTTTACAACAAAAAATCTGTCCATTGCAACAGGAGCAAGGCCCTGGATGCCGGAGTTTGCTGAGTCTCATCAATCTGAAACATGTTTTCATGCAAAATCTCCTCATTTGGCCAAAATGAGTTTAGCTAGTAAGCGTGTGGTCATCATCGGTGGTGGGCAAACCGGGCTTGAAGTTTTTAGAAATGTCATCAATAAAAAGTGGGGAGAGCCGCTTTCAAGCACTCTGATTTCTCACCGACAAAGTCTTGTCCCTTTGGATGAGTCTCCTTTTACCAATGAGTACTTCACTCCTTCTTACGCCTCTTCGTTTTGGGGACTCGAGCGTAAGACAAAAGAGTCCATCGTGAATTACCAGCGTTTCGCCAGTGACGGGAATACTCCGTTCTACTTGCAAGATTTTTACAATGAACTTTACCACCGGAAATGCGTTGAACAAGACCCTGCTGAGATTCACCTCTTGCCTCATCGAAGACTCGTTTCGATGGAGAAGGTCAATAGTGTCTACCAACTGGGTGTCCAGAATAATTTTCATCAGGCCTATGAAAAATTTGAAGCAGACGTTGTGATTTTTTGCACAGGAGTGAGAAGCACTATCCCATCGTGTTTAGAGGGAATTAAGGACCTCCTCGTCTTGGATCAGAACGGTAAACTCTCTCTTGGACAAAACTTTGATGTAGAATGGAAGCATTCTGAGACGAATACGATTTATGCTCTAAATTTTGGTCGTTATTCACACGGCATTGCAGAGCCTCAAATGTCACTCATGGCCTGGAGATCTGGAACAATTATTAATCATCTTCTTGGCAAAGAGGCCTATCCTGGTGTCAAATCTATCCCTAATTTTACTCAACCTGGAGTCTTGTTTTGAAGTTCTTAGTTCTAGCTCTCTCATTTGGTCTATGTTCAGTTTCTTACTCTCAAGATGAGAAGGTTGAAACTCTTGAAAGTATCGAAGTCTCTGGCAATAAGGAAGGACGAACTTATCAAGAAACTCCTGAAAGTGTCACAATCCTTCCTCCTGCGCGAATTAACCGTGGGGATCAGAATAGTAACCTTGAAGTTCTAAACGGACAGGCGAACGTTCAGGTTGCAAAAAATGCTGAGGTCTTCAGTATCCGCGGTATCAGTAATACAGGGGCCACTGGATTCCAAAAAGACAACCTTGCGAGTATTTTTGTTGATGGAGTTTTTCAAACAGATATTGCTCTTCGTGCTGGCTCATTCGAGACTTGGGACCTTGAGGCCTTAGAAGTGTATCGAGGACCTCAATCAACATCCCAAGGTGTGAACTCACTGGCGGGTGCGATTATCCTTAATCACACAGCTCCGGAAAAAGAGACTGCGGCCCTTCTTAAAGGCGGCTATGGAAGTTTTAATCGACGTGAACTAGGAGCAGTTGCCAATAAGGCTTTTTTAGATAAGAAGCTCGCAGTGAGGCTTTCGTTTAACAAAGATGACAACGACGGCTTTATCGAAAACAAAACTACCGGAAATAAAAAGTGGGGAAGACAGAACAGAGGTCATGCGGTGGCCGACTTCAAGTATTTCTTTGATGATAAATCGACTCTTAGGTTTAACACGAAATTTATGCGAACTGACAACGGAGGAAACTACACTATTGGTGGGAATCCGTTTGATTATACAGTCTACGAAGATCAAGATTACCGCGCAATAAATAATAACCAGCAGAATAGTTTTCAGTACGTGAAACCTTGGAGCTCACAGGTAACTACAACGTCCACGCTTGCTTTTTCAAAATCGCTTCAGCACTCAAAATCTGATGCCGACGGAACGAGAAATCCAACGGCCGGTCGCCGTGATGAGTTTGCGACAGATCAGTTTGCAAGTTTTGAAAACGTTATCAAGTATAACTCAGACAAGGTGAAAAATGCCCTAGGTTTTCATACTCATCAGTTTAGAGGCTTTAATAACTACGATTTCTCAATCCTTCTTTCAGGAACTCCAATTCACTTTATTCAAGACCTGGACAAGAAGCGTGAAACCTACGCTGTCTTCGATTCACTTCTTTATAAGCTAGACTCAAACCTCTCTCTGAACCTTGGTGCTCGTTACGAATTTGTTAAAAATGATTATGGAACATTTGTTAATCCACTTACTGTAACCGGTAATGCTGGAACTGATGCTTATCTTAACAAAGTACGAGGTGCCTATGATGGACAAGAGAGTAACCAAGTTTTCCTCCCTAAAGTAGGTCTCATTTACGATATCTCGGCGACGAACTCACTGGGGTTGACTTATTCGCAAGGTTACCGAATTGGTGGCCTTGATATTAACCGAAGTAAGGCCAAAACAGTAGAGTATGGGCCTGAGTTTACGGATAACTATGAAGGTTCTTGGAAGTTCACGAATGATCGCTTCCAAACTCAAATGAACATCTTCTACACAAAATGGAGAGAGCAACAAGTTGAAGTGCGCTTCTCGAATACTGACACCTATGACTCTCAGGTCGAAAACGCCTCAAGTTCAGAGTTGTACGGTGGTGAGTTCGAAGGACTTTACTCTTTTGAGACTGGTGACACTTTACGTTTTGGCGTCGGGCATGTGCACACAAGATTTCTTGATTTTAATAATAATGGGACGTCTTACACAGGAAATGAATTTCCGGACGCTGCAAACTGGACTGCTCAGACGGCGTGGGGGCATTTATTCACAGAAACGATCAGTTCAAACTTAACCCTCAGGCATGTGAGTAGGTCCTTCACGAATGCTGAAAATACGAGATCGGCCCCTGAGCAGCTTTACCTTGATTTGAACCTTCAGTATGCAGGCGAGTCCTATGTCTGGGAATTAAACGGCAAAAACCTTCTTGGTGAGCAATATGTGTTGAACAGTACTGCTATCTACAATGAAAACTACAAACGAACAAACCGCCCGCGCGAAGTTAATACGCGTGTGACTTGGTTTTGGTAGAAATGAGATTCATTATGAACAAAAAAAATCTTTATCGTTGGCATAAAAATTTAGGCATAACATTAGGCCTTATTCTTTTTGTTTTAGGCCTGAGTGGCTCGGTTATCGTGTACCGAGATGAACTCCTTCCCGTCGTTTACCCAGATATTTTTTTGGTGAAGGCCGAAGGGCAGAGGCGTCCTGTTGAAGATATAATCTTGAGCGCACGTGTTCATCTCGGAAACGATGACTTCACTCATCTTTACACTTCCGAGAGAGATGACACGGCCACAATGATTTTCACCCGTCCCGAGGGAAGCCTATTGCCGCACCTTCTTACCTTTAATCCTTACACGGGATCTTTGGTCGGTGAGATGCCTCTTATTAAAAATATTTTTGGTGTCATGCTTTATGTTCATGCAAATTTACTTCTTGGAAAAATAGGGGGCTACCTCGTCGGTTTGATGGGTCTTCTTCTTATGGGGTTTGTCATAAGTGGAGTTATCATCTTGTGGGGCCCTCAAATGGTGAATAAAATAAAAAAAATCCCAACGTTAGGAACAAGAGGACTTCATAGAGGAATTGGAATTATCTTTTTTGTCCCACTTTTGTTTGCAGGATTGACAGGCTTCATTCTTGCCTTCGATGTCCTGGGAGATAGCAATAAACCTAAAGATCTCGTCACAACGGGCACATGTCACCTGGAAGAGCAGCTTGAATCGTTAAGCTTACTAACTGCTCAAGACAGGTCTAATATCGTTTCAATTCATTTTTGTTCAAAGAAAAATGCTCTCATGAAGATTAGCTCAGGTATTCATGAACGTGATGGTCATGATGGTTTTAGAAAGTTTCTCATCGATACCAAGCTAAAAAAAATCGTGCAGTCATTTGACAGTGAAAAAGATCCTGCTGCTTGGAATAGAAACGCTCTGACGATTTATCCACTCCACACAGGTGCGTACTTTGGAGCAATTGGTAAAATCATCGTGCTCATTTCGGGTGTCGCGCTGATGGGCCTTTACCTCACTGGTCTTATTTTGAGTTTACGTCACAGAAAAAAATCTTCGAGAACTTCAGTTTTAGTTTCAAACCCAACGAGTGATCAACTCGTTTAATCATAGGAGAATATTATGAAAAAAATTGCACTCACTGCCTTCGTCGCACTTTTCTCTATGGCATCTGCTTTTGCTCAAGACGTAAGAGACCTTTCTCTTCCTGGAGAAAAATGGGTCGCGAAGCACACTGGTTATGTTTGTAGTACATCGACAACTGCCACTGCTATTCCAACTGAGCTTGATGCTCTGAAAGTAAAGTTTGAAAGAATTACTACAGACTCGACTCTTGATAATGGCCTAATCAAAGCTAGCTTTGAAGAAAACGGAGTTGCTTGTAGATACAACGCTATTGTTTTTGCCGATAACGCTGCCTCAACGATGAAGCTTGTTGAAAGTAAGGCCTACTCAGTAGCAGATGGTTCAGAGTGTGCTGTAGGTAAGGCCGTTATCGATATACTTCTAATTGAGAATGATTACCTCTACTACGGTCGTCCTCATAATCTTGCGATCATGATTCCTTCTGCGTCCGCTGAAGCAATCTGTGGTGCTGGGGCAGAATTTGTTGGGATTAATTTTATTGTTTCTGGAAGAATCTAGTTTTTTATCGGCCTGCACTGTCAGGCCGAATTCTCTTTGAGAATATTTTTTCTCATTTTCTTTTTCACATATGGTTTAGTCTTTTAATCCTGAAAAATATTGACGTATATCAATTTCACTCTCCCGAAATCTCTTCGCTCATGGGCAATTTAGACCTTTTTGACCAAGTTATAATTAAGTTCATAATCATGATGAGACGTTTTCGTTTATCGAGGAGGATTATATTAAGCCAATCTTTGTAGCATTACTTTCAATATTTGCTTCATCGTATGTATCCGCTGGAACACTTATCACTTGCGCTGGTGAAATTCTAGACCCACAAGGATACTTAGAATTTAACCAGGACTTGCGAGATGCTCGAGTCAATCCGTGTGATCACTACAAAAACCACGGAAGATTTGAAGGACGAGATCCTGATCCAAAAAATTTGAGACAGCCAATAATGTGTGGTGGTGTCAAATTTGATCCAAATGGATACCTTTCGACAAATTTGGATGTTAAGAATGCTAACGTAAATGCGTGTGAGCATTTTGCAAATTTTGGTAAAGCAGAAGGAAGAGACCCTAACCCTAAAAAGATTGGAATTACTCCTGTCACACAACCTCCGGGATCTCTCATCTCATGTGGCGGTTTTGTTTTTGATTCTATTGGCTACTTAAATACAAATCCTGATGTGAAGGCCGCTGGAGTGAATGCTTGTGAGCATTTTAAATCTCACGGTAGAAATGAAAAGAGGAACCCGAACCCATTTAACATCGGCATACTTGAACAGTGTGGTGGTGTCACATTTGATTCAAAAGGTTATCTAGAAGTTAATCCTGATGTGCGTGATGCCGGAGTGAACGCCTGCGAACACTTTAAGTCAAACGGTAGAAGCGAAGGGAGAGATCCAAATCCTAAAAATCTAAGTTCAGTGATTTCTTGTGCAGATGTGATTTTCGAACCAGCGGGATATCTTCTTTATAACCCTGACCTTAGGGCCGCAAATGTGAACCCTTGTGAACATTTTAAATCTCATGGTAAGGCCGAAGGCCGAAATCCTAATCCACGAAATATTGGCCAGGAAACTGGTTCAACGACTGGAACAACAACGAGTGGTTCAACAACTGGAACAACAACGAGCGGTTCAACAACTGGAACGACAACGAGTGGTTCAACGACTGGAACGACAACGAGCGGTTCAACGACTGGAACGACAACGAGCGGTTCAACGACTGGAACAACAACGAGCGGTTCAACGACTGGAACAACAACGAGCGGTTCAACGACTGGAACAACAACGAGTGGTTCAACAACTGGTACGACCACCAGCGGAAGCAACGGTAGACCGTACCAAACCGGCTTTGCAAGCGATACGAGTTATCAACTAGATGTACCGCGATCAGGATATGCACCAACCGGAGAAATTTGGGACAATATAAAGATTGTTATTAGTGATGATTACAAATTAAAGTTAACGATCGACACGAGAGGATGGTCATGTGGCCCAGACGATTTACGATATAAAATTGAAAACGCATCTGAGTGGCTAACGCAAGCTGAGTTAGAAAAGATTGATTTTCGTAATCAGTCTGGAAATGATGTCATCATCTATGTTGGGCGTTGGGAGGCCGGTAGATGGCTTTTAAGTTATACATTCGTTCACTTTAAGGGTACACCTTCGAGTGATATTCCGACTTTCGTAAAACGGCTTCCTGAAAATAGAATGCCACAATTTGTATACAATTTCCCTAATTTTGAATTGCCGAACAAAATGAATGTTATCAATTTTCAGCAGCTTGATAGCGAATTTAATAATGTCTCCGAAGGCTACTTGAGCAAGGGATTCTCTGTTGCAGCGAAAGGTCCATTCGCTCAAACTTTCCTCGCAGAGTATGATGACTGGGCGTATGCTAACGGCTGTCCTAGAGGCAATCAACCTGCGGCCATTGAATGGATTAGAAAAAACTCAATCCAAGACCTATACCGATGGTTTAATGAAGGAGTCATAAGTCCATCGCATGGTAAAGGTTTTGCTTTCTTAGATTTTGAAGCCTGGGGATACGACATTGGAAATCAAGATGT
>JACCDH011450722.1_pt1 | contig 26406 bp, 28 predicted proteins | sample 7442481 | NCBI WGS metagenome assembly JACCDH01 (sample SAMN15323433, study PRJNA562643) | freshwater metagenome | isolation source: river surface water | place: USA:Blue River Watershed | collected 2017-08-15 | reverse complement strand
GAAATTCGCTGAACACATATAAAAAATATAAACAAAGTGAAGCAAACACCAATAAGTAAAAAAGGATCCATATATGACCTATAAAAAACAAACACATATGAAAAAAGGGAGTGTATTATTGTTTCTCTTTCTTGGGCTTTTAGTTCAAGCACAGTATAAGCCAATGATTGAACAACAAGATGTTGTAAGAATCGAAACAGAATTGGCTTCTGATAAAATGGAGGGAAGGGCTATTTTTACTCCAGGAATTGATTCGGCTTCTGTATTTATTGAAAATGAATTCAAAAAAATAGATCTTACTTATTTCAAGGATTTAAAAAATTACCGACAACAGTTTCTTGTCAAAGGAAAAGCGGCAAACAATGTAATTGGAACTCTAATTGGTAAATCTAAACCGGAGGAATTTGTAATTTTTTCGGCTCATTATGATCATTTAGGAATTGTTGAAAAAGGACAAGATAAGGTGTATAATGGAGCGAATGACGATGCCTCTGGGGTTACAGCCGTCATAGCTTTGGCAAAGTATTTTAAGCAATTCAACCAAAACGAAAGAACCATTATTTTTGTTGCTTTTACTGGTGAAGAGATTGGTGGTTTTGGTTCGAAGTTTTTTTCTGAAAACATAGATTCTAACAAAGTGGTTGCTATGTTCAATATTGAAATGATAGGAACGGAAAGCAAGTGGGGTAAAAATTCGGCTTATATAACAGGTTTTGAGAAATCAAATTTTGGAATAATTTTACAGAAGAACTTGCAAGGCTCTAATTTTAATTTCAATCCAGATCCATACCCACAGGAACAACTTTTTTATCGTTCGGATAATGCAAGATTGGCTGCTATGGGAGTTCCTGCGCATACTATTTCTACTTCAAAAATGGATATTGAACCCAATTATCATAAATTGAGTGATGAAGTTTCGACTTTAGATTTAGAAAATATGACCGAAATTATAAAATCTATTGCAATCAGCTCTGAATCGATTATCAATGGAGAAGATACACCTACAAGGGTTAAATAATCAAGTTTGTATAAATCGGTATTGAAAAAAAATAAGTAACAGTCTCAAAAATTACTTTATCATAGTTGCTTAATTGTAATTTTTAGACTTTATTTTTAATTATTTTACAATCAAAAGCGAGGTTTGATGAAAATTCTTTTTTTTGTTCAATAAAAGTAATTTATATTTTGGGTTACCAAAAAATAATTTATACATTCGCAAAGATTTTATTTAAAAAGTAGCAGTACAATGTCAACTAACAATTTTATTTTAGCAATACTTACTATTTCTTCTTTAGGAAGTAAGGATTGTCTATGGTTATTTGAAAGAGTAAGAAACAAATAAAACTAATATACAATCCTGATGAAAATCAGGATTTTTTTTTGAATATTTATGAGCGCAATAATTGCTATACAGGGTATAAAAGGTTCTTTCCACCATCAGGTGGCACAAGAATATTTTGGACTTGATGTTGAGGTGGATGAATGTTTATCATTCGATAAATTAATAGACAGCTTATTGTCAGGCCAATCAAACCAAGCGGTTATGGCAATCGAAAATTCTATTGCGGGACCCATTATTCCGAATTATGCTTTAATTGACAAAAATGAATTACATATTATTGGAGAACATTATTTAGAAATTCATCAAAATTTAATGGCTTTGAAAGGTCAGAAAATCAAAGATATTTTAGAAGTTCATTCGCATCCGATGGCCTTGTTACAATGTATGGAATTCTTAAAAAAATATCCGAAAATTAAATTAGTTGAAGACAAAGATACTGCCGAAACAGCACGTAGAATTCAGAAAAAACAACTTTCAGGAATTGCAGCAATTGCCAGTAAAACAGCAGCTGAAATGTACGATTTAGAAATTTTAGCCCCAGAAATTCAAACGATTAATAACAATATGACACGTTTTGTTATTATCAAAAAGGAGAATTCATTTGTTTCTAAAGACGAAATTAATCGCGCTTCAATAAAATTCGAATTGGATCACAAACGAGGAAGTTTGGCAGCAGTTTTGAATGTAATGAGCGATTGCAAGTTGAATTTAACTAAAATTCAATCTTTACCCAAAATTGAAACCCCTTGGAAATATTCGTTTTTTGTGGATGTTACTTTCGAAAAATACGAAGATTACGCCAAAGCAAAATCATTAATGGAAATTATGGCGGAATATTTCAAAGTGTTGGGAGAATATAAAAATACAAAACCGTGATACAAACAGCAAAGCGATTAGAAATAGTGGAAGAATATTATTTTTCTTCAAAACTTCGTGAAGTAAGACAATTGGCTTCCGAAGGGAAACCCATCATAAATATGGGAATTGGAAGTCCCGATTTGAGACCGTCACAAGCGGTTATTGATGCAGTAACTTTGGCGATGCAGGAAGAGAACGCGCATCAATACCAGAGTTACCAAGGATTGCCAGAATTGAGAAGCGGGATGGCTGATTTTTATCAAAGCAACTATGGAGTTACCTTGAATCCGAATACGGAAATTTTGCCTTTGATGGGTTCCAAAGAAGGAATTATGCATATTTCAATGGCATTTTTGAATGAAGGCGACCAAGTTTTGATTCCAAATCCAGGGTATCCAACCTATTCTTCGGTGACTAATTTAGTGGGAGCAGTTCCAGTTTATTATGATTTGAAAGAAGTGAATAATTGGGAACCTGATTTCGAAGCATTAGAAAAATTAGATTTATCGAAAGTAAAAATAATGTGGTTGGGATACCCGCATATGCCGACAGGAGCGAGAGGAAGTTTAGAGTTATTCGAAAAGTTGGTGACATTCGCCAAAAAACATAACATTTTATTAATCAATGACAATCCGTACAGTTTTGTTTTGAATGATAATCCAATGAGTTTGTTGCAAGTAGGAGGCGCAAAAGAGGTAGCATTAGAATTGAATTCTTTGTCAAAAACCTTCAATATGGCAGGTTGGCGCGTGGGAATGGTTTTGGGAAATGCCGCTTGTATTGATGCCGTTTTGAAAGTAAAAAGCAATATGGACAGCGGAATGTTTTTTGGAATTCAAAAAGGAGCTATTGTAGCTTTAAAAAGCGATAAATCCTGGTTTGACTCAATGAATGCGGTTTATAAGAAAAGAAGAGTTTTAACGGAAAAATTAGCCGAAAAGCTAGGCTGTGAAGTTTACAAGGATGGTGTTGGATTATTTGTTTGGGCAAAATTGCCATCAGGAATCACATCGGCAGAAGATTTTATTGATAAAATATTATACGAGAACTCGATATTCATCACACCAGGAACTATTTTTGGCAGTAATGGCGAAGGTTACATCCGATTTGCACTTTGTGTAAAAGAAGAAAAAATACAAGAAGCGATTGATAGAATAGCTGTCTGCTCTTGGCTTTTAGACGTTCGCAAATTGTCAGTAGCCAAAAGCCATGAGCCAAATGCATAAAAAAATGAATATACACGTAATAGGAATAGGATTAATTGGTGGTTCAATGGTTTTGGATATCAAATCACTGCATCCAGATGCGACTATTTATGGAATTGACAACAACGAAAGTCATTTGGCAGAAGCCATTGCTCTTGGAGTTGTAGACAAAGCAGCAACGTTTGCAGACTTGGCAAAAGCCGATTTTGTAATTGTTTCTGTTCCCGTGGATGTTGCCTTAACGCTTTTGCCGAAAGTTTTGGATTCAATTGGTGACAACACAATTGTTTTTGAAGTAGGTTCTACTAAAATGCCCATTTGTGAAGCAGTAACCAATCATCCAAGAAGAAGAAACTTCATTGCCACGCATCCAATAGCGGGAACGGAATTTTCTGGACCTTCTGCGGCGATAAAAGGATTGTTTCAAGGAAAAACCAATATCATTTGTGAAGTCGAAAAAACGACTTTCAAATTACAGGAAAAAGCTTTGGATTTGTTCAAAAGCATGGGGATGAGAATCCGATATATGGATCCAAAATCGCACGATAAACACATTGCTTATGTGTCGCATTTGTCGCATATTAGTTCGTTTATGCTCGGAAAAACGGTGATTGATAAAGAGAAAGTGGAGCAAGATATTTTTGATATGGCAGGTTCTGGATTCGAAAGTACGGTTCGTTTGGCCAAAAGTTCACCAGCAATGTGGACACCCATATTCAAACAGAATAAAAAGCAAGTTGTAAAAACATTGGAAGAATATATTTCTAATTTAACTCATTTTAAGGAATTATTGGAGAACGATGATTACGATGCTATTTTCAACGAAATGCAAAGCGTCAATAAAATAAAGGAAATATTAAACGGAATAAGCCCCCCAGCCCCCAAAGGGGGAGTTTCAAAGGGGTAGAACTATAAACAATAAACACCAAACAATAAACAAAAAATAAGATGGAAAACAAGAAAGAAATGAGAAATTGGTTGAACGAATTCAATTTGACTCATCCATTTGTAATTGCAGGACCTTGTAGTGCTGAAACAGAAGAACAAGTTTTGAAAATTGCTCACGCTCTGAAAGATTCAGATGTAAGCGTTTTTAGAGCAGGAATTTGGAAACCAAGAACGCGTCCGGGAGGATTTGAAGGTGTGGGAGAAATTGGATTGAAATGGTTGAAAAAAGCAAAAGCGGAAACCGGAATGCTAATGGGAACTGAGGTTGCTACAGCTGCTCACTGTAAATTGGCTCTAGAAAATGATATTGATGTTTTATGGGTTGGTGCTCGTACGACTGCAAATCCGTTTGCGGTTCAGGAAATCGCCGATACATTAGCGGGAACTAATAAAATTGTATTGATTAAAAATCCAGTAAACCCAGATATGGCTTTATGGTTGGGTGGTGTTGAACGTTTGTATGCTGCTGGAATCAAAAATTTAGGAGTAATTCACAGAGGTTTTTCTACTTACGAAAAAACCAAATACAGAAATATTCCAGAATGGCAAATTGCTATCGAATTGCAAAATAAATTCCCTGATTTACCTTTAATTATTGATCCATCACACATTACAGGAAACCGCGATATGATTCTTGAAGTAACTCAAGAAGCTTTGGATTTGAATTATGACGGTATGATTATCGAAACACACAATGATCCAGAAAATGCTTGGAGTGATGCGGCTCAACAAGTAACTCCTGTAGCTTTACTTCAAATTTTGAAAGATTTGAAAATTAGAAATGTAAGTGGAGATAGCGATTTTGAAGGTAAAATGACAAAATTAAGAGCTAATATCGATGTTTTAGATGCTAATTTATTAGAGCTTTTAGGAAAACGTATGAAAGTAGCTGACGAAATTGGACAAGTAAAAAAAGAAAATAACGTGGCTGTATTACAAAGTAATCGTTGGAATGAAATACAGGCTAAAATGATTGCTGAAGGTGCTAAAAAAGGATTGTCGGGTGAATTTATTACTAAATTATTCAAAGATATTCACCAAGAAAGTATCGAACACCAAGAGAAAATATTGAACTCATAATTTTTATTTTTAAGATATTAAATCCTTTTGACTATGTTGTTGAAGGGATTTTTTTTATTTTAGGCAAAAAACTTTAAACTTTAAACAAAAAAGTACCTTTGCATTTATGACAGGAACCGTTTATAAATCTACAGGAAGTTGGTACACCGTAAAATCCGATCAAGGAGATTTTATTGAATGCCGTATGAAAGGGAAATTTCGAATCAAAGGCATCAAAAGCACGAACCCAATTGCAGTGGGGGATATTGTAGATTATGATCTTGAAGAAACTTCTGATGCAGTTACCGGAACCATTCACAAAATCCACGACCGAAAGAATTATATCGTTAGAAAATCGGTGAATTTATCACATCAAATGCATATAATTGCGTCGAATATTGACCGTGTTTTTCTTTTGGTAACCATTAATAATCCGCCAACAACTTTCAATTTCATCGACCGATTTTTGGTTACTGCCGAAGCGTATGGAATTGAAACTATATTGGTTTTCAATAAAATCGACACTTTCGATGAAGCTACATTAGACGAACAGATGTATATGCAGCACTTGTATCAGAAAATTGGATACCAATGTTTACGGGTTTCCGCTACAGCAAATACAGGAGTCGAGGAATTAAAAAAATTGATGATAGGGAAAGTGACAATGTTTTCGGGTCATTCAGGTGTTGGAAAATCGACTTTGGTCAATGCTTTGGAACCCAATTTAAATCTGAAAACCAAAACCATTTCCGAAGCCAGTAAGCAAGGGCAACACACAACGACTTTTGCCGAAATGTATGATTTATCCTTTGGAGCTCGAATAATTGACACACCGGGAATCAAAGGTTTTGGGATTGTCGATATGGAAAAGGAAGAAATCAGTGGTTATTTCCCAGAGTTTTTCAAACTGAAAGACCAATGTAAATTCAATAATTGTCTGCACAAAGAAGAGCCACATTGTTCCATAAAAAAAGCTTTAGAAAAAGACGAAATTGCTTGGTCACGTTACAACAGCTATCTTAAAATCCTCGAAGGTGACGACGAAAATTATCGCATTGATTCGTACGAAGAAGATCGAAAAGCCAGTGATGAAACGAGAAAATAGTGTTCAGTGTTCAGTAATTTAGTGCTCAGTCCAGAAATAGTAAATCAAGAATGAAAATAGTTATCCAAAGAGTTTCTCAAGCATCAGTTGCAATCGACTCTAAAATTGTAGCTAATATTCAAAAAGGTCTTTTGGTTTTAGTTGGAATTGAAAATGCCGATAATCAAGAAGACATCAATTGGCTTTGCCAAAAAATTGCTAATCTTCGCATTTTTGGTGATGAAAACGAGGTGATGAATCTTTCAGTAAAAGATATTGATGGAGAAATCATCGTTGTTTCGCAATTTACCCTACAGGCTTCGACCAAAAAAGGCAATCGCCCATCTTATATTAAAGCGGCAAAACCTGAAGTTGCCATACCGATGTATGAGAAATTCGTTCAAAAAATGGAGGATGAATTAGGCAAAAAAGTGCAAACCGGAATTTTTGGAGCCGATATGAAGGTTTCGCTACTAAATGATGGCCCTGTAACAATATTTATTGACTCTAAAAATAAAGAATAATGAACCTAAAAAACTCCCAACTAGAAGTTGACAACTGGATAAAAAACCACGGCGTTCGCTACTTCAACGAATTGACCAATATGGCGCAACTTACTGAAGAAGTAGGCGAAGTAGCCCGAATTATTTCCCGTCGTTATGGCGAACAATCCGAAAAAGAAAGTGACAAAAACAAAGACCTAGGAGAAGAATTGGCCGATGTGGTTTTTGTGGTTTTATGCCTCGCCAATCAAACTGGAATCGATTTACAAGCCGCTTTTGACAAAAAAATGAACTTGAAATCGGTGAGGGATATAGACCGACACAAAAACAACGAAAAGCTAAAATAATTGTGAATTCTAAATTAGGAATTGTAAATTGCAACGCTTTAAAATAAAAACCTTGCGCCATCGCGTCTTGGCGGTTAAAAATAGCTAATTAGAAAAATGAATTTACTGCTGCAATCTGCAATCTGCAATCTGCAATCTGCAATCTCAATAACAGGTTCCAAATCCGAAACCAATAGACTATTACTATTACAGGCTTTGTTCCCAAATATTACTTTAGCCAATACTTCCAATTCTGATGACAGCCAAGTAATGCAAAAAGCCTTGGCTTCTGACTCCCAACTTCCCACATCCAACCCCCAGCTTATAGATATTCATCACGCAGGAACGGCAATGCGATTTTTGACTGCTTATTTTGCTGTAAACGATGGCCGAGAAGTAGTTTTGACAGGCTCACCAAGAATGAAAGAACGTCCAATAAAAGTTTTGGTCGAAGCCTTGCTACAATTAGGAGCACAAATCTCTTATGAAAATGAAGATGGTTATCCACCAATTCGAATCAAAGGACAAAAAATTACGGCAAACAAAGTGAGTATTTCTGCTAACGTAAGCAGTCAATACATTTCGGCATTGTTGTTAGTTGCTTCCAAATTAGAAAATGGCATTGAGTTGATATTGAAGGGTGAAATCACTTCCATTCCTTACATCAAAATGACCCTGGCATTACTCAACGGAATTGGTGTTGAAACTTCTTTTGAAGGAAATGTCATCACAGTAAAACCATTAACAATCAATCATAAACCACAAACCCTCACAGTGGAATCCGATTGGAGTTCTGCATCTTACTTTTTCAGTTTAGCTGCTTTGGCAAATGAAGCTACCATTTCATTAAGCAGTTATAAAGAGACGAGTTTACAAGGTGATTCGGCTTTGGTCGAAATTTATGCCAAGATGGGTGTGGAGACTCGCTTTGAAGAAAACAAAATAACCTTAGTCAAACAGCCCAAATTTGAATTTGAAACTTTAAACTTGGATTTAAATAACACTCCTGACATTGCACAAACCATTGTGGTAACTTGTCTTGGTTTAGGAATCGGCTGCCATTTGACAGGACTTCACACTTTAAAAATTAAAGAAACAGACAGGTTGGAAGCATTAAGAATCGAAATGACAAAATTGGGAGCCAATATTTCAGTAACAAATAATAGTTTAACACTTGTCGCTTCGAAAGAAATCAACTCGAATGTAAAAATTGCTACTTATAACGATCATAGAATGGCAATGGCATTCGCACCATTGGCTTTGAAAGTGCCAATAATTATTGAAAATGCTGAAGTAGTTTCAAAATCTTATCCTAATTTTTGGGAGGATTTAAAAAAACTTAATTTCCAAATTTCTGAAATATAAAACTTCGTGATAGACCCTCTTTGCTGCAAAAAGAAAAATAAACAGCAAAACACTTGACAACGCATATCTTACAATCGTATATTTGCAGCCGTTTAAAGTTGAAGCCCAAAAAACTTCTAACTTCTAACTTCTAACTTCTAACTTCTAACTTTACAAGATGAAATTATCACATTTTCACTTCAATTTACCCAAAGAACTTCTTGCAGAATATCCAGCCGAAAATAGAGACGAATCTCGTTTGATGGTTATCGATCGAAAAAAACAAACTATAGAACACAAAACTTTCAAAGACGTTATTGATTATTTTGATGAAGGCGATGTTATGATTCTCAATAACACCAAAGTATTTCCTGCACGATTGTACGGAAACAAAGAAAAAACTGGTGCGAGAATTGAAGTTTTTTTGCTTAGAGAGTTAAATGCTGAACAAAGACTTTGGGATGTATTAGTAGACCCAGCACGTAAAATCCGTATTGGAAACAAATTGTATTTTGGTGATGACGATTCGTTAGTGGCTGAAGTTATTGATAATACAACTTCTCGAGGGAGAACCTTACGTTTTCTTTATGATGGCTCTTATAATGAATTTAGAAATAAATTAACTGAATTGGGAGAAACTCCAATTCCAAAATATATCAATAGAGAGGTTACACCAGAAGACGCCGATCGTTATCAAACGATTTATGCCAAAGAAGAAGGTGCAGTAGCTGCACCAACAGCTGGATTGCATTTTTCTAAACATTTATTAAAAAGATTAGAAATCAAAGGGGTGAAATTTGCTGAAATTACACTTCACGTGGGTTTAGGCACCTTCAATCCTGTTGAGGTTGAAGATTTATCAAAGCACAAAATGGATTCTGAGGAGTTGAAAATTACCGAAGAAGCATGTGAAATTGTCAATGCAGCTAAAAATAGTAGAAAGAGAGTTTGTGCAGTGGGTACAACATCTATGAGAGCCATTGAAAGTTCAGTTTCATCACAAAGAACTTTGAATCCCTATGATGGTTGGACCAATAAATTTATTTTCCCCCCACACGATTTTAGCGTAGCGACTTGCATGATTACTAATTTTCATACTCCAAAATCTACTCTATTAATGATGATTTCAGCTTTTTGTGGTCACGATTTGATGAAGAAAGCTTATGACGAGGCTATCAAAGAAGGATACAAATTTTATTCATACGGTGATGCAATGTTAATTATCTAATAGAATTAAAAATCTATTTTGAAGAATCTCGTCAGCAATGGTGAGATTTTTTTGTTATTAAAAGCCAATTTTTTAAATTGTATTCAATTTTGAAATTATTGAGATGAAAAACATTTATTTTAATACTTTTAATATCATTTTTTATTCTAATTTTAGTAGTTTTTAAATAGCTAACTAGATTTTGCTAGTTGAATTTAATTCCTTTCAAATGAAACACCTAAGGAGATTTTTTATTGTTATTTTATCATTATTTGGAATTTTGGTATTAGCATTAATTGGTTATTATTTTTATTCGAAACCCACTTATGAAGGGGAACAAAAACTCAAAAACATTCAAAAAGAAACCACATCGTATTTTGACGATTTTGGAGTGCCACACATTTATGCTAGTTCGCAAAAAGATGCAATGACCACTTTGGGTTATGTTCATGCCCAAGATCGTTTGTGGCAAATGGAGCTATTGCGGCGTATTGCTCCTGGAAGATTATCGGAAATGTTTGGTTCTAAATTAGTAAAGACTGACCAATTTTTTGCCGGCTTGGGTATCAATGAAAATTCCGAAAAGACAATCGCTTCATTAGACAAAAAATCAATGGCCTACCAACTAGCGATGGCATATATCGATGGAATAAATCAATATATCGAAGATGGAAAAACACCAGTCGAGTTTCAAATATTGGGGTTAAAGAAAAACAAATTTACTTTGAAAGATGTTTACAATATCTTTGGTTATATGTCATTTAGTTTTGCAATGGCTCAAAAAACAGACCCATTATTGACCGATATTCGAGATAAATTGGGTTCAGAATATCTAAACGATTTTGGTTTGGACGGTTCTCTTGGAAAAACTCAAATCAAAAATTTTGAAGGTAAAACCATAGCATACTCAGAAATTTCAAAATCAGTAGCCAGTTTGCTTGACAATTCTCCAATTCCCGCTTTTATTGGGAGCAACAGTTGGGTGATTGCACCTCAGAAAACAAAGAACGGAAAAGTAATTTTTGCCAATGATCCCCATATCGTATTTTCGCAACCTTCCACCTGGTATGAAGCTCATATTGTGGTGCCCGATTATGAGATTTATGGTTATTATTTGGCTGGAATACCTTTTCCACTTTTGGCTCACAATCGAGATTATGCTTATGGATTGACAATGTTCGAAAATGATGACCTCGATCTGTTTCAAGAAGAGGGTAATCCAACTAATAAAAACCAATACAAAACTGCAATTGGTTTTCAAGATTACACCATTCGAAAAAAAATGATCAAGGTAAAAGACAGTTCTGATGTGGTTTTGACCGTTCGAGAAACCCATCACGGACCTATAATGAATGATTTATTGGATGGAATCAATGGAGCGAAACCTGTGTCCCTATCGTGGATTTATACTCAAAAGCCCAATCATTTGCTCGAAGCGGTTTATTCGCTTTCACATTCCAAAAATTTAGAAAATTTTCGAAAAGGAGTTTCTTTAATTGCCGCTCCAGGTTTGAATATTATGTATGGAGATGCCAAAGGCAATATTGCTTGGAATACATCAGGTAAGCTCTATAAATTGGATAAATCGGTCAATTCTAACTTCATTTTAAATGGCACAAATGGCATTGATGATAAAAAGGAATTTCTAGATTTTTCTACAAATCCTTATGCTATAAATCCTAGTTGGAATTATATTTATTCTGCTAATAATCAGCCCCAAGCTGTTGGAGGTTATTTGTATCCAGGCTATTATTTGCCACAAGATAGAGCTAAAAGAATTTCGAGTTTATTGCAACCTAAAAACAATTGGACCAAAGTAGATGTTGGTGAAATGTTGAATGACAACACCTCTTCAATTACGCCAAGTATTTCAGTAAATCTAATTGCTGCTTTAGATTATAAAACGCTATCCAACAGTGAAAAAAAAGCCGTTTCGATATTAAAAAAATGGAATGGTTCCAATAATTTGAAGGATATTGCACCAACCATTTATCAGAAATGGATGTATCAGTATTTAAAAAATACCTTTCAAGACGAATTGGGCGAATCCAATTTTAAAATGCTGTTAAAAACACACATTGTCAAACAAATTATTGAGCCTCAAAGCAAGAACGAAAACTCGATTTGGTGGGATGATGTTTCAACAAAAAGCAAAAAAGAAACTCGAGCAGAAATTCTCAATAAATCCTTTCACGAAGCAATATTGGCTCTCGAAAATCAATTAGGTAAGGATGTCAATTTCTGGACTTGGAACAGAGTTCACACCCTAGAACATCAACATCCTTTAGGACAAGTGGCTGCTTTGAGAAGTATTTTTAATGTAGGTAATTTTGAAGTTCCGGGTACTACGGAAGTTATTAATAACTTGTTTTTTGATTTTAACAACAATGGAGAATATGCGGTAAAAGGAGGTCCCTCAACCCGACGTATAATCGATTTTTCGGATATTGAAAATAGTATGAGCATTTTGCCGACTGGACAATCTGGAAATCCGTTAAGTAAACATTACAGCGATCAGGCAGAAATCTATAATGCAGGAAAGTTTAGAAAAATGAAAATGAACAAAGAAGAAATTGTTCGAACATCGACCAAATTGGTTTTTCTTCCGAAATAAGAAAGTATTAATAGCAATGACAATCTCAAAATTCAATATCAAACTCTTGAATTAATACTATTGCTATTGCTGTTTTCATTGATACAGCCATTTATTTTTGCATTTATTCCTCCTCCCGATGGACTTTCATAAAATCAAATGCGGGAGTGCAAATGGCGATATATTCGCAAGCTTCATCAAATGGGTTTGAATATTGAACTCTTGTGTTTTGCTCAATTTTTATGGATTGGCCGGCTTCGAGAATTACGGTTTCTCCTTCGATGATAAATTGCTTTTTACCTTTTATAATATAGGTGTACTCTTCAAATTCAGGTGTTTGAAAAGGTTCTTTCCAATGGGGTGGTGCAATCATGTGTGCAATAGAAATTGCTGAATTATTTGTAGTTGGAATTCCGTGATGTTCTTCGATGACTTTACCATCGGTAGTTGGAACAACAAATGGTGTTTTTTGTACGAGGTATTTTTTCATTTTTTAAATATAAAGTAAACAGCCAAAACTAAAAACACAAACCCAACTAAATGATTCCAACTAAAGGTTTCGTTTTTAAAAAATAATAAAGAGAAACCCACAAAAATTACCAAGGTGATTACTTCCTGAATCACTTTGAGTTGCAACAGTGAAAATGGCCCTCCATTCCCTTCGTAACCTATTCTATTTGCTGGTACTTGAAAGCAATATTCGAATAAAGCCAATCCCCAACTAATGAGCACGATGCTAATTAAGCCAGCGTTTTCGAACCATTTGAGTTCTTTGAATTTTAAATGACCATACCATGCCAAAGTCATAAAAACATTCGAAAGAATTAATAATCCGATGGTGATGTAACCTCTCATTTAAATATAATTTTACTGAAATTTCAATTGGAATTTCCATTGAAATTGAATTTTGCCATTTCAATTGAAGTTTATTTTCTCAGCAATTTGCTCAAAACCCCAAAAGCTCCCCGAATGAAAGTGGCACTCGTCAATACTTTTATAACGGATTTTGTTACCGCTCCAGTTGCATCTCCTGATTGTTTTTCCTCTTTTTCAACTGCTTTTTCTTCCTCCCGTTTGTTAACTTCTTCTTCTACAACAGCGATTTTTTTGTTGAGCATTTCATAAGCACTTTCACGATCTATAATTTCAGAATATTTTCGTACCAATTTTGATTTGTTGTTGATTTCTTGAATTTCACTTTCGGTCAAAACGTCCATTCTGCTTTCAGGTGCACGCATCATCGTTGCAGCCAGTGGAGTGGGTATGCCTTTTTCGCTTAAGGCCGTTACCAATGCCTCGCCAATACCAAGACTGGTCAACAATTCATCTGTTTGATAAAAATCGGAAGTTGGATAATTGTCGGCGGTTTGCTTGATTGCTTGTCGATCATTCGCTGTAAAGGCCCTCAATGCATGCTGAATCTTCAATCCTAATTGTGCCAAAACACCACTCGGAACGTCCATGGGGTTTTGAGTTATAAAGTATACACCGATTCCTTTGGAACGAATTAGTTTAACGATAGTTTCTATTTGTTCCAATAAAGTTTTGCTGGCTTCTTTGAAAATTAAATGGGCTTCATCAATAAAAATGACTAATTCAGGTTGGTCTGCATCTCCTTTTTCAGGCATTTGTTGGTAAATTTCAGCTAATAAACTCAACATAAATGTTGAAAATAATTTTGGCTTGTCTTGAATATCTGTCAGTCGAATGATGTTTACATATCCTTTCCCGTATTCGTCAATGCGCATTAAATCGTTTATGTCAAAAGACATCTCTCCAAAAAACAAATCGGCTCCTTGTTGTTCGAGTTCGATTATTTTTCTGAGAATGGTCCCAGTTGTTGATGTCGAAATTTTGCCATAACTTTCTTCAATTTCTGCTTTTCCTTCTTCAGTAATGTAATTAATTACCTTTTTGAAGTCTTTCAAATCCAAAAGGGGCATTTTATTATCATCACAATATTTGAATATCACCGAAACGACTCCAGCTTGAGTGTCATTCAAATCGAGAATTCTAGAAAATAGTACAGGTCCAAATTCAGAAACCGTCGAACGAAGGCGAACTCCATTTTGTTCCGATAACGTCATTAATTCGACTGGGAAGCTGGTTGTATTATAGGGTATATTTATTTTGGTGTGACGTTCAGTGATAAAAGATTTTTCCTCTCCTTCTTTGGCAATACCACTGAAATCTCCTTTTATGTCCATCATCAATACCGGAATTCCCAAAGAGGACAATTGCTCTGAAAAGACTTGAATGGTTTTTGTTTTTCCAGTTCCAGTAGCACCTGCAATCAATCCGTGACGATTCAGCGTTTTTAGAGGAATTTTTATATGTGCACCTGCTAATGCTTCTCCATCGAGCATCGCACCGCCAAGAATTATGCTTTCTCCTTTGGAAAGGTAGCCTTCATTGATTTGTTTTATGAAATCTTCTTTTCTGTTCATAATTAGGGTTGAATTAAAAATCATTTGCAAGATATTATTTTTTTGAGCATTTAAATGAGAAGTTTTATTAAAATTCATTTTTTCTATTAAAAAAACCAAAATTGATAGCCTTAATTATTTTTAAAAAGTGTTGAAATATTATTCTAATAAGTCATAAAACACAGTATTTAAAAAAAAAATACTATTTATGATAAGTTTTTGGTTATTATGCAAAGAAAAAAAAGGCCTTTTTTTTGTCTGTGTTAAATTAATTAGAATAATAGTAAAAAAAGTTTTTTTATTTCAACTAAAAATATAAATTTGCTTCTTAACAAAGTTTATTACAACAAAAAATAAATTATTTAATCTATTAAAAATTAAGAAAATGGCAAACGTTAAAAAAGAAAAAAGTTCAGGTTTAGGAGGTATGATTTCAGGAATCATAATTGCATTATGTATTTTTGCTGGATGGTTAATCTGGACATTCATTATGGGTGATGGAGCAAATTTTGAAGGAGGGGTAAACACTGGACACCCACTTCCAGGAAATTATTTAGCAATGGTTTACAAAGGAGGTCCTATTGTACCAGTTTTGATGGGATTGCTTTTAATGGTAATTGTTTTTTCATTTGAACGTTATGCTGTAATTACTAAAGCTGGAGGAAAAGGAAATCTTGATAAATTTATGTCTGATGTTCAAAAAAGCATTAAAACAGGAGATATAGAGGGAGCAATTGTAGCTTGTGACAAACAACAAGGTTCCGTTGCTAATGCAATTAGATCAGCGTTAGTTAAATATCAAGATGTGAAAAAAGAAGGTTTAGACAGTGAAGCAGCTGCCGAAACAATTCACAAAGAAATTGAAGAGGCAACTTCACTTGAAATGCCAATGTTAGAAAAACACATGACAATCCTTTCTACATTAGTATCTTTAGGTACACTTGCAGGATTGTTAGGAACGGTAACTGGTATGATTAAAGCATTTGGTGCATTGGCTAGTTCTGGAACACCTGACCAAGCGATGTTGGCAAATGGTATTTCTGAGGCACTTATCAATACTGCTACTGGTATCTCTACTTCTGCTTTAGCAATTGTTGTTTACAACTTGTTTACTTCAAAAATTGATACTTTGACTTATTCTATTGATGAGGCAGGTAATACAATCGTGAATACTTACAGACACTTTAGAGGTACACAAAATAAATAATAATAATTTTTAAGGATTTAGCGTTGTAGTTAGTATTAGCGCTTTGAACCTTATATTAAAATATAAAATTAATGGCTGTAAAAACGCAAAAAAAAGCGACGTCTATTGATATGACGGCTATGTGTGATGTGGCTTTTCTACTGCTTACTTTCTTTATTTTGACCGCTACGGCCAAAATTCCGGAAGCATTGCCTGTAGACACGCCACAATCTACTGTACAAACCAAATTGCCTGAAACAGATTTGGCCACCTTAACTATTGGTAAAGGAAAAGTATTTTTTGATTTGAAAGGAAGAGAAGTTCGTAAAAAAACACTCGAATTGATGGGTCAAAAATATGGAGTTGAATTTACGGATGAAGAGAAAGACAAATTTGGATTGATGGAAGGAATTGGTGTGCCAATTCAGAATTTGAAGCAACTTATAGGTATGGCAACTGCTGAGCGTAGTAAAGCGGGTCAACCAGGTGTACCAAAAGATTCATTAGACAATCAATTAGCGGAATGGGTACAAAATGCTCGTATAGCTAACATTGAATTGAATGACAAAGAATTGCAAATTGCAATCAAAGGAGATGCAAAGGAAGAATATCCTTCAATACGTAAGGTAATGGATATTTTGCAAGACCAAAAAATCAATAGCTTTAGTTTGGTTACTGGTTTGAGAGGAAAGAATTTTTAATTAAAAAACATACACTAAAATGGCTGAATTAAATACAGGCGACGGTGGAGGCAAAAAAGGAGACAAAAAGGTAAGGAGTAAAAAGCAAAACTCTAAAGTAGATTTAACTGCAATGGTGGATTTGGCTTTCTTATTAATTACGTTCTTTATGCTAACCACTACCTTGTCTAAACCACAATCTATGAATTTGGGGTTGCCAGATAAAGATGAACCAAATACAAAGACGAATGACATTAAAGTAGATGAAAATCGAACAATGACCATTTTATTGGGAGATAATGACAAGTTGGTCCGTTACAATGGTTTATTAGCCTCCCCAGTTTCTGGAGGAGCCCCTAAAGATTTTACTTACGGAAAAGAGGGTATTCGTAAAGAATTGTTGAAAGTTAAAAAAGATGTATTAGCTTACTCTACTGCAAAGGGGAAACCTAAAAACGGTATGATTGTAATTATTAAACCAAGCAAGAAATGTAATTACAGGAATCTAGTTGATATTCTTGACGAAATGGCAATTGTGGATGTACCAACTTATGCAATTGTAAATGATTTTACACCTGAAGAAACAAAATTGTTAGAAGGAAAATAAGAGTTGTTCTTATAACCCAATAACCTAATAATTAAGAAATATGAAATGAGCATAAACGAAAATAGTTTGTATTACTAATTTTGATATGCGAATTACATGTGACCAATAAAAACCAATAGATATCTACACATGAAATTAAATTTATTAAGTAATCACTGGCTTGAAATTGTTTTTGAGGGACGTAATAAAGGCTATGGCGCTTACGATTTGAGAAAATCAATCACTAAGAATACAACTAGAGCCTTTATCATCGGAACAATCCTTTTTGCTGTTATGGTTAGTATTCCTACGCTTATGCGTATGATTCCAGACAGAGAGGAAGAAACAACTATAGACACAAAAATTAGAACAGTAAAGTTACCTCCAAAGGAGAAATCAAAAGATCCTACTCTTCCACCACCTCCGCCACCTCCACCTAAAGTGGATCAAGTGAAGTTTGTGAAACCCGTAGTTGCTAAAGCTGAAGAAGTTGTTGAAGAAATTGCGGTTGTAAAAGATCTTAAGGACAAAAACATTGGTAAAGAAACTATCAAAGGGGATCCAGATGCTGAATTAACTGTGGAACCTGTGGGTACAGGTGTTGCTGCAGTTGTAGAAGAAGATAACACTGTTTACAATACAGCTGGAATTGAAGTTAAACCAGATTTTCCAGGTGGGATGGATAAATTCAACCAATTTGTGGCCAAAAATTATCAAGTCCCGGATGAAGAAGGGCTTAAAGGAAAAGTATATGTTTCGTTTGTAGTTGAAAAAGACGGTTCATTGACCGATATAAAAGTACTTAGAGATATTGGTTATGGTACAGGAAAAGAAGCTATACGTGTTTTGAATAAATGTCCAAAATGGACACCTGGTGAGCAAAACGGTAAAAAAGTAAGATGTAATTTTAGTTTACCAATTTCCATTCAATCACCTGAATAATGATAAATAAAAGCATACAAAACTTTAAAGAGAAATCGCTTAAAGAGCGATTTCTTTTTGTTATAGGTATGTTGGTGTTTTTTGCTTATTTCATTTTAGGTATAATTTTTATTTGTTGGGAATATTTGCCCTTTGCCAAATCATTACCTCTACGAATGGAACCAGTTTACAGAATATCGTTTGGAGTACTTTTAATAGTGTATTCATTTATCCGCTTTTTTAGGATTTTTAACTTAAATAATGAATAATTATGTTTAAAAAAAGTAAAATTTACTTTCTTTTTTTTAGTAGCATTTTATTTATAATGTGTAACCAAAAAGAACAAACCTATAAAAAAACTGAATCAATACTCAAAGGCTCGGTGACTATCCTTGTTGATGAAACTTTGAGCCCAATAATTGAAGATCAGGTGGCTATTTTTGAAAGTAAATACGATGCAAAAATTAAAATTGTTTCTAAATCGGAAGCTGAATTAATCAAATCATTGTTCAAAGAAAAGTCAGGTATCGCCATTTTGACCAGAAATTTAACAATAAATGAAAATAAAATCTTTGAGCAAAAAAAAATTACACCAAAAATAACTAAATTTGCAATTGATGCTATTGCATTTATTTCAAACAAAAGCAATAAAGACACTTTGATTGAGTTAAAGAGTGTAATAGATTACATGCAAGGGAAACAAAATGCGAAAATTAAAGGTTTGGTTTTTGATAATCCCAATTCGAGTACTGTTCGTTATATGAATCAACTGGCAGGAATAAATGCTTTTCCAAAAGACGGAGTATATTCCTTTAAGACGAACCAAGAGGTTATTCAATTTGTTGCCGAAAATGATGGAATGATTGGTGTAGTAGGAGTAAATTGGTTGACACAACCAATGCCAATTATGGAAAAATATGTTGATAAAGTCAATGTCTTGAGTGTGAAAAACATCAATAGTAGCAAATTTTATTCTCCAAGTCAAAACAACATTGCTGAGGGTAAATATCCCTTGGCACGAGATTTGTTTATCATAAATGCACAAGGGTATTCAGGTTTAGGCATGGGTTTTGCTTCATTTGTTGCTGGAGACATTGGTCAAAGAATAATTTTGAAATCGGGATTATTGCCTATAAGAATTCCTGGCAGAAAAATTAATATTAGGAATGAAATAAATAATAAGAAGAAATAAATAAATATAACACCAAATGAATACTATTAAAATTTTTAGTATAGCTTTTTTAGCTTCAGTTACCTTTGGCTTAGCACAAGATGTTAACCAAGCAAGAAAAGCCGTAGATGCAGAACAGTATGAAAAAGCAAAATCGATTTTAAAATCGATAGTCAAGGCAAATCCTATCGATGGAAGAGCTAACTTTATTCTAGGGAATGTATATCTTATACAGACTGTAACTGATTCTGCTAAAATTTCATTTCAAAGAGGATTAGCAGGTACAGAAGGATCTAGATTAAATTATATTGGTTTAGGAACTATAGATTTGGATAATGGAAATTCCTCTGCAGCCGAAGCTAATTTTGCTTTGGCCTTGAAAGATACTAAAAAGAAAGATATAGAGGAATTAGTTGCAATCGGAAGAGCATATACCTATTCTAATAAACCTAATTACAAAAAAGCTATTGAATATTTAAACAAAGCTAAGGTCATTAACCCAAATGACGCATTGGTTCAATTGGCTCTTGGAGATGCTTTTTATGGAGATAAAAATCAAAATGAAGCTTATGCTGCTTATAGAAATGCTTTTCAGTTTGATCCGACTTTGCTTAGAGCAAAAATGCAATTGGGTGTTTTGTTGAAAGGAGCTAAATCTTATGATGAAGCGATTAAATCCTTTAATGAAGTGATCGCAATAAATCCTAACTATGGACCTGTTTATAGAGAATTAGCCGAAACCTATTATAAATGGGGAAGAAATAAGCCTTCTAAATCTTCAGAGTACATGCAAACGGCTATTGGACATTATGAAAAATATCTTAGTCTTACTGATTATTCCTTAAATTCTAGAATGCGTCACGCTGACTTCCTTGTTTTAGTTAAGGATTACAAAGCATTAGAAGCAGAGGCAAATAAAATGAGTGAAATGGATAAAGTTAATCCAAGAATATTTCGTTATTTAGGATATTCGGCTTTTGAAAACGGTAACGTAGATGTGGCTATAAAATCATTAGAAAGTTTCATTTCAAATCCAGACAACAAAGTGATTGCACAAGATTATTTGTATTTGGCAAAAGCAAAATTCAAAAAAGGATTGACTGCTGATGGATTGACTATAGATGCTGCTCTTTTTGATACAGGTTTGGCTGATATTAGAAAAGCAATTGAAATTGAGCCTTTGATTATTGAAGATTTGAATGAAGTTGGAAAAAAAATGTTCTCACAGAAATTATATAAAGAGGCTGCTCCAGTTTTTGAATTTGGAACAACAAATACCGAATATAAAAATTATATCGAGGACAATATTTACTATGGTTTAGCTATCTATTACGCGAATAACAAAAAAGAGGTTACTCCAGATCCAGTCCAATTACAAAAAGCAGATCTTGCATTTGAAAAGGTGACAATAGCTTCCCCTTCCTATCTAGATGCTTATCTTTACAGGGCTAGAACCAATAGTTTGATGGGTAATGATGAAATGACTATAAAATATTATGAAACTTATGTTGCTAAAGTTACAGAGAAAGGCCCTGAAGAATTAGCAAAACCAACAATTAGTAAAAAGGTAATTGAATCCTATAATAATATTGCAGCTAGTTACGCAAACACTGATAAAGGTAAGGCTATTGAGTATTTCAATAAAACTTTAACACTTGATCCAGTCAATACTTATGCAACGGAATCAATTGCGAAATTAAAGAAATAATATTTTGATAAATTCTTGAAAAACCGATAGCTTCAAAAAAACTATCGGTTTTTTTATGTTTTCAAGTCAACGTTTTAAATTCACTATCTTTGCCTTCTAAATTTTAGAAATGTTATCAAAAGAAATACAATTAAAAGTTAATAAAGGAGCAATGCTTCCGTTGATGGAAGAATTTTATACCATCCAAGGAGAGGGTTTTCATACTGGAACTGCGGCATATTTTATAAGAATTGGTGGTTGCGATGTGGGTTGTCATTGGTGTGATGTCAAAGAAAGTTGGAATGCCGATTTGCATCCACCCACAAGTATCGATTTGATTATCGAAAATGCTAGTAAATATACAGATACAGTTGTGGTAACTGGAGGAGAGCCATTAATGTGGGATTTGACTCCACTTACAAAAAACTTAAAAGCCAAAAATATAAAAGTACATATTGAAACTTCAGGAGCTTTTCAACTTTCTGGAAATTGGGACTGGGTTTGTCTTTCACCAAAGAAAAATAAACTACCAACCCCAACTGTTTATGAAGTGGCAAATGAATTAAAAGTAATTATTTACAACAAACACGACTTTATTTTCGCAGAAGAACAAGCTGAAAAAGTCAACAAAAATGCCATATTATTTCTTCAACCCGAATGGAGCAAAAAAGAAGAAATGACACCACTTATTGTAGATTATGTAATGAAGAATCCAAAATGGCGCGTATCTTTACAAACACATAAATACTTAAACATTCCTTGATGATGAAAAACTTTTTATTTTTAGTAATTGCTTTTTGTGCACTTCAAATAGTTTCAGCTCAAGAGGTCAACGACAATTCTGATAATCTAATATATGATATTAACGAACTTGATGTAAAACCAGAATTTCCTGGGGGGAATGAATGAATTTTATAAATTTGTCGCAAAAAATTATCAAACACCTCTTGGCAAAAACTTAAGCGGCAAAATTTATGTGAGTATTGTTATTGAAAAAGATGGCTCTTTGGCAGATTTAAAGGTCTTAAGAGATATTGGTTATGGAGCAGGAAAAGAAGCGATACGAGTATTATTGCTGTCTCCAAAGTGGGTGCCGGGGGAACTAAACTTTAAAAAAGTGAGAAGTTCTTATATTATATCAATTGCTATAAATTCAAAAGGGTAATTTTATAACATTTAAGTTTTTTATTTTCACAATAACCAATAAATGAAATCACAATTCCTTTTAGACAAAAATATCACTTTCTTAAATCACGGTTCGTTTGGCGCTTGTCCAAAACCCATTTTTGAGGAATACCAACGGTTGCAATTGAATCTCGAAAACGAACCAGTTTATTTTATTCAAAAAAAACAGGCAGTATATTTGAAAATTGCCAAAGAAAGATTAGCAAAATATATTGGATGTAATGCCAATGATTTCTTTTTTACACCAAATCCAACCTTTGCTATCAATACCATAATGCGGAGTTTGAATTTGGCAGCTGGCGATGAAATCCTGACCACAACCCACGAATATGGAGCAATGGACAGAACTTGGAATTTCTATTGCAAAAAATCAGGAGCCAAATACATTCTTCAAAATATATCGCTTCCAGTAGTTTCTAAAGAACAAATCCTGAAAGAATTCTGGAGCGGCTTAACTGCTAAAACTAAGATTGTTTTCCTGAATCAAATTTCAAGTGCTACTGCATTAATTTTCCCGATTAAGGAAATTTGCGACAAAGCTAGAGAGTTAGGATTGATTACCATCATTGATGGCGCTCACGTTCCAGGCCAAATAGATTTGAATCTAACAGAATTAAATCCTGATTTTTACACCGGAACTTTACACAAATGGATGTTGGCTCCAAAAGGAAGTTCCTTTTTGTATGTAAAAAAGAGTTTTCAGGAAATGTTGGATCCGCTTATTGTGGGTTGGGGTTACGAAAGTGTTGCTCCAGGCGAGAGTCAATTTTTGGATTATCAGGAATTTCAAGGCACAAGAGACATTTCGGCATTTTTGTGTACACCAAAAGTGATTGATTTTCTCGAAGAAAATGAGTGGAAAAACAAAGCACAGGAATGTAAAAGTATCGTTCGGAATAACTACCAGCGCTTCTGCGATTTGCTTCAAACCCAACCTATTTGTCCAATAACAGAAGAATTTTTGGTACAAATGGCAAGTATTCCTATTAAAACTTCAAATCCAGTTCAACTGAAAGAATTGCTTTTCAACAAATACAAAATTGAAATTCCAGTGATGCCTTTAAATGGGAGTTATTTTTTGAGGTATTCTATAAACGCATATAATTCTCAGGAGGATTTAGATGTTTTATACAAAGCATTGCAAGATATAATTGCTACAACGGATTTTATTGAAGTATAAATAATAACAGTCCTACTATATTTTCTTCTATTTCTTCTATTTCTTAAATCGAAAGTTTCGCTAAATAATCATAATGATCGCCCTCCAGAATCAATTCGCATTGTAATCCATTGGCGAAAGCCGCATTTTGCAAAGTGTTGTAATCAAGATATAGCCACGGAAAAGTTGCTTCGGTTTCGTTTTTATAGGAAACAGTGAAAGTCAATTCTCCATAATAACCTTCGCCAACAATCCACTTTCCACCATCTTCATCCTCGTCAAACATATAGATGATGTCCGACGAGTCGATTAGAATTTGACCGTTTGGATTAAGCAGACTTTTTAGTTTTTGTAAAAATTTAGGTGTTTCTTTCAATGTTCCAAAAATTCCCGTACCATTCATTAGTAATAAAATAGTATCGAATTTTTCGTTTTCCAATGCCATTACATCTTGAACTTTTGCATTTTTCAAACCACGAAGCTTACAAGCTTTGATAGCATTTGGAGAAATATCGATAGAAGTTACATCAAGTTTGTGGTCGTTTTGCAAAGTCAAACTATGACTTCCTGCTCCGCAACCTACATCGAGAACTTTGCCTGTGGACAATTGTAAGGCTTTCTGTTCCAATTTTGGCATTTCATTATTACTTCGAAAAAGATATGCAACACTCATTTCGTCAGCTTCGGAAATAGAAGTTTCGGTAATTAAATCCTCGGGAGAATTATTGATTTGGAAATCGAGTATGGCTTTTCCGAAAATGTCTTTCATAAAAATAAAATAAATGTTTGAAAAAGTTTAAGGGTTTAAAAGTTTAAATTTGTTATTTGCAACAAAATTAAACCACATTAAACAATGTTAAACCAATTGAACAATCTTCCTAAAGAGGCCAAAGATAAGCATATCGAAAACAAAAAGTATTTTGATAAGTTGAAAAAGAAGGTGCCAAAAAACTTGGATTACATAATGCAGGAATTGCACAGTGCCGAATTCAAGAAAACGGATTGTTTAAAATGTGCCAATTGTTGTAAAACTACTGGGCCATTATTTACTTTGGCTGACATAGAACGCATTTCGAAACATCGGCGTCAAAAACCACAACAGTTTATTGACAAATATTTACGCATTGACGAAGATAAAGATTATGTATTGCAAAGCCTTCCTTGTACTTTTCTGGATAAGGATAATACATGTTTCATTTATGATGTTCGCCCAAAAGCCTGCAGAGAATTTCCACATACGGATAGAAAAAAGTTTCAGCAAATAGCAAATTTGACCTTAAAAAACCTGGCAATATGTCCAGCAGCTTTCAATATTGTGGAAGAAATGAAGAAGAAAATACCACTGTGATTTTAAATCTGTAAAATTTATCAGAAAAAATAATAAACTATTTTAATCTGTATAAATCAGTGTCATCTGTGGCAAAAAACTTTATGTATCTTTGTCACAAACTATAAATTTTGAATTTAGAATATTTCATAGCCAAAAGACTGAAAACTGCTAAAGATGATAAAAGCAGCATCTCATCACCAATTATCAAAATTGCAATATCGGCCATTGCCATCGGGATGATTATGATGTTAGTTTCGGTTGCCACTGGAATTGGGCTTCAGCAGAAAATCAGGGATAAAGTTTCCGCTTTCAATGGTCATATCATAATTTCGAATTACGACAACAATCAATCCGAAGTTAGCATAGTTCCTATTTCAAAAAATCAAGATTTTTATCCAAAATTCAATTCAGTTCCTGGTGTAAGTCATATTCAGGCAATTGCAAGTAAAGCCGGAATAATTAGAACCGAAACAGCTTTCGAAGGAATAATTCTTAAGGGAGTGGGAACAGATTATCAATGGAACAATATCAAGGAGTATATTGTGTCTGGCAAATTGCCTGATTTTTCAAAGAATCTCAATCAAGAAGTACTAATATCACAATTGCTTGCCAACAGACTGAACCTAAAAGTGGGAAATTCCTTCAATACTTTTTTTATTAAAGAAGACCAGAATAAATTGCCCAACATTCGAAGATTTAAAATTGCAGGAATTTTCAATTCAGGATTTCAAGATTTCGATGCTACCTATATAATAGGAGATATCCGACACATACAACGCATCAATAAGTGGAGCCCTGATCAGGTTGGTGCTTTCGAAGTTTTCGCCAGTGATTTTACCAATATCAAATCCATTGGAGAACAAGTTTACGATCAAACATCATCAACACTCGACTCCAAAACCATTATCGAAAAATACAGTTACATCTTCGAATGGCTCAAACTTTTCGATTTAAACATCATAATTATTCTAGCGGTAATGATACTAGTTGCCACAATCAATATGGTAGTCGCTTTACTAGTACTCATTCTCGAACGGACCCAAATGATAGGAATACTCAAAGCATTAGGTTCAAACAATTGGTCAGTAAGGAAAATATTTCTTTATAATGCTTTTTATCTTATTATAAGAGGACTTTTTTGGGGAAATCTAATAGGTATTTCACTACTATTAATCCAGCATTATTTTGGAATAATCAAACTCAATCCCGAAAATTATTACGTCAACCAAGCGCCAGTACATATTAATTTGGGTTATACAATACTTTTAAATCTGCTCACAATCACAGTTTGCTTCTTGGTATTGCTAATTCCTTCCTATATAATTACCAAGATATCCCCAGTAAAAGCCATCCGTTTCGATTAGATTTTTTCTAGGAGCTATTTCCTGCTATCCGTTACAATCTTGTGTGCCGAACCCCGGCACACAAGGATTTTCACTGCTATCAGGGCTATGGCATTGGTATTTATAATTTTTTTCTTTATAAACCCAAATTACGCATTAGAAAAAAATCACTAATTTTGAGTTTAAAAATCCAACTGCGTAGCAGTAGAATAATATTAGTTATGAAATTCGAATTATCCTTTACCAATAAAGAGATTACGCCT
>JACCDH010438426.1_pt1 | contig 26407 bp, 23 predicted proteins | sample 7442481 | NCBI WGS metagenome assembly JACCDH01 (sample SAMN15323433, study PRJNA562643) | freshwater metagenome | isolation source: river surface water | place: USA:Blue River Watershed | collected 2017-08-15 | reverse complement strand
TCGGGCCTTGCGATTGGATGCAACCAGTTTTTGGCCGCGTTCCCTGGGCAAGATGTGCTCCTAGATCTTGAGGTATCTCCTGATTGAGACACCTGATGCGATAACCGCAAGGATAACACCAAGGCCTACCAGATAGGGAGCGACGGTTAGCGCATCAGCTAGCCCAACAAAGCTCGTGAAAGGCAGCTGCAGAGCTAGGTAGTCAGTGACCAGATACTGAACCGCTGCGAGTGTTGCTCCACCTGCAAGCAGTCCACCAATCAAAGCGGCGAAGATACCCTCGAGAACAAACGGTAGCTGGATGGAGAAATTGGAGGCGCCCACCAAACGCATGATAGAAATTTCTCGCCGCCTAGAGAAGGCACTGAGCCGAATTGTGGTTGCAATTAGCAGCGTCGCGCTAAGCAACATCACTCCAGCCACTCCAGCGGCAGCCAAGCTGCCGACGTTCATGAACGAGAAAATCTGGTCGAGATAGCCACGCTGGTCTCGAACTTCCTCGACTCCTTCCAGACCGGAGAAGCTCTCTGCGATTAGTTGACTGTCGGATGGATTCTTCAGATTGACCCAAAAAGCCTGGTTGAGCTGCTCGGGAGTAATGAATTCGAGCACTGACGACCCGGCAAACTCCTCAGAAAACTTCTGATAAGCGGCCTCATGAGTCTCGAAGAAATACTCCTCGACATACGGTGCTATCGCAGCCGAATCCAGCTGAGATTTGACCAAGGCAATCTGATCTTCGGTAACTCCACCAACGGGACAAGCTGCCTCAGGTGAGAAGTCCGTGCAGAGGTAAACAGCTACTTGAGCCCTGTCATACCAGTAGTTCTTCATCTGACCGATTTGGAGCTGAAGCAGTGCGGCTACACCTACAAAAGTTAGAGAGATGAAGGTGACGAGAATGATGGAGAAAACCATCGAGACATTGCTCTTTAGCCCCGCCCACATCTCCGAGAGGATGAAGCCTGGATTCATAGCGAGCCCTCGCCATCTAAGCTCCAGCTGCCGGTCTTCGGCTCAACGACCTCTATTGGGTTGCTCGGTAGCTCTCTGTAGCTGGCTGTTTGTGCATCGCGGACGATTTCTCCGCCCTTAATCTCAATGACTCTCTTTTGCATTCGGTCAACAATCGAACGGTCATGAGTAGCCATCACCACTGTGGTGCCGGCAAGATTAATGCGCTCCAAGAGATTCATGATTTCCGTGCTGGTTGCGGGGTCTAGATTTCCCGTTGGCTCATCTGCCAATAGAACCTCTGGTCTGTTCACGAGTGCTCTCGCTACCGCCACTCGCTGCTGCTCGCCACCAGAGAGTTCGTTTGGCAGCCGACTTGCTTTCTCCTCAAGACCAACAAGCTTCAAAACATCTGGTACTGCGGTTTCAATAAAGGCCTTTGATTTCCCAATTACCTTCAGGGCAAAGGCCACGTTCTGATACACGGTTTTGTTGGGAAGCAGCCTGAAGTCTTGGAATACAACCCCGAGCTTTCGTCGGAACTGGGGAACGCGCCTTGAGGGAAGTCGACCAAGGTCTTCTCCCAGTACCAAGACCGAACCAGCATCGGGCCTCTCTTCGCGGAGCATAAGTCTCAGGAGAGTTGATTTGCCGGATCCTGAAGTTCCAACCAGAAAAACAAACTCACCGCGGGCAATATCCAGCGAAACTCCTTTGAGAGCCTGGCTGTTCGCACCTTTGTAGGTTTTGGTGACTTCTTCTAGTCGAATCATTGTGGGTAAAGCTTAAAAACCAGAGCTCGGGAATTACCCAAGACTCTCCGAGCCTTGGGTAATTAAGCCTCTTGCTGTTTTCTCCATCGGATGCCAGCCTGAATAAAGCCATCTAAGTCACCATCAAAGACGTCGTCCGGGTTGTTTACTTCATAACCCGTTCTTAGGTCCTTGACCATTTGATAAGGCGCCAGCACATAAGAGCGCATTTGCTCTCCCCAACTTGCCTTGACGTCACCAGCAAGTTGCTTTTTCTTGGCCTCTTCTTCTTGACGTTTGATCTCAAGCAGGCGCGACTGAAGCACTCGCATGGCAGCCACTTTGTTCTGAAGCTGACTCTTCTCGTTTTGACATGAAACCACTATCCCGGTGGGGATGTGGGTGATTCGAACCGCGGAGTCAGTGGTGTTTACTGACTGGCCACCCGGTCCCGAGGATCTGAAAACATCTACGCGGATTTCGGAGTCGGGAATTTCGACCGCATCTGTGGTCTCAACCAACGGAACAACCTCAACGGCTGCAAAAGATGTCTGGCGCTTGCCTGCGGCATTGAAGGGGCTCATTCGAACCAATCGGTGAGTGCCAGATTCGACCGAAATGTTGCCATAGGCGTATGGTGCATCGAGTTCAAAGGTTGCCGACTTTATGCCAGCCCCCTCAGCATAGGAGATGTCTAAAACCTGGGCCTTGATGCCCTGCTTCTCAGCAAACCTCAAATACATACGCATCAGCATTTCAGCGAAGTCGGTTGCGTCGTCTCCGCCGGCACCACTTCGAATAGTCACGACCGCCCCTCGAGAGTCATACTCGCCGTTCAGCAGTGTTTCAATCTCGAGCGCATCTAGTGCGGCTCGAAGCTTGTTGATCTCTGCCTGCACTTCAGATACAAGACTGGAATCACCTGCTTCGGCTGACATCTCGATCAGAACATCAACGTCGTCGATTGAAGAAGCCAACGAGTCGATCTTTTCTAGCTTCGCCTTCACCCGAGAAAGCTGTCCAGTTACTCTTTGGGCCTTGGCCTGATCGTCCCAAAGATTTGGGTCACTAGCCTGAGATTCAAGCTCTTGAGCCTCTTTTGACAATGCTTCAGGTTCTAGAACAGCTGCTATCGCCGCAAAAGTCTGCCTCAAGGAGGCAAGATCTTGTCTCAGTTCATATTCAGCCATAGCCAGCTAAGTTTAGGCTCTATCGGACTCTTACCCATGCTCGCGAATAGACTCTCTAACTGTTGAGGGGTCAAATGCAGAAACTAACCTTCCGCTCCATCGGAAAGATTCTTGAGAAGCCTGTACGGCGCAAACTGCTGTTCCTGGCAATTGCCAGAATCGCGGCTAACTTGCTCGATCTACTAGGTCTAGCGGGTATCGCTCTGCTAGCAACTGCATTTGGCTCACTAGCTTCAGGTTCGGCAACCCGAGCTCCCCTAAATCTCCCGGTAATCGGCGAGTGGTACATAAATGAGTACGAGGCAGTCTTCATTGCAATGGGCGTGGCCCTGGTATTTCTTCTGAAATCTGGATTTTCGATTTGGCTCAACCTTCAAACCTCTCTCACTGTGGCAGGGCTGGAGGGTAAGCACTCTCGCGAGCTAGCAGAAACCTTTTTCTCGCCCGTCACGAGCGAATCGGCAACGCAGGAGTCGGTTGCTGAGTTTCAAAACAGGGTGATGTATTCGACTGGAGCAATTACCTCCTTCCTAAACGCACGAATCACATTTATGGCGGAAGCCTCCTTACTCGTTGCAATGGTGATCATGTTCCTGCTGGTGAATCCGATTGCAACAGTTTCAATGTTCTTGTTCATGGGGTCCGTCTTGCTCATCTTGAACCGCATGATCAACATTCGCATCGTTAGAAATGGTCAAAACCAGATGCGGGGATATGAGGCTAGCCTTCAGACCAGCAGAGACTTGTTTGGCGTCAAGAGAGAGGCACTCAGCGCTGGAGTTGCCGATACGTGGCTGGAAAAGTTCACCCGAAGCCGGTATCAAGCGGCTCAGGGTGGTGCGGTCATCTACACCCTCAACTCACTACCTCGATATGTGGTTGAGACGTCCCTTATCCTTGGCATTTTCGCCTTCATAGGCGGTGTTGTTGTGTTCTCTGACCTGCCCTCTCAGGCCATCACCATTGGCGTATTTCTTGCAGGAGGACTGCGTCTGATTGCTTCAGTGCTTCCTCTCCAGGCTGCAATCAGCATGATGAAAGATGGCGCTAATCGAGGGCAGCTGGCCTTTGATGCACTCCAGAGCAGAAAAGCATCCCAGGTTGGTGGAAAATCCACAGAGTTTAAAGCTTTGGATACAGCGGATCTCCTCTTCAATAATGTCAAATTCCGCTATCCAACTGGCGAGGCAGATGTCCTCTCTGGCATCACCTTCAAGGTTGAACCCCTTACCAAGGTGGCAATCGTGGGTCGCTCAGGTGCTGGCAAGTCGACCATCTTTGATCTTGCAACAGGCTTCCTCGAGCCAACTGGTGGCGATATTAAGATTGGGGGCCTAACCCCGAGAGAGATCCTTTTTGGTGCTCCGGGAACCTTCGGGATTGTTACCCAGAGACCTCACCTTGTAACTGGCAGCCTGGTAGAGAACGTTTCTTTGGTCGATGACACATCGTCTGACCGATCAAAAGTTGAGCAGTCTTTGAACCGTGCAGGTTTGTCTAAGTTCACCTCGCAACCAAACTGGTGGGAGCTTCAGATAAAGCCAGACTCGGGTCAGCTTTCTGGTGGTGAGATTCAAAGACTTGGTCTTGCAAGGGCTCTTTATCGTGACCCAAAGATTTTGTTCCTGGATGAAGCAACAAGTGCCCTAGATGCCGAAACCGAGGCAGAGATTACGAAGGTGCTGCAAGAGCTGAAGAACGAAATGACCGTTGTTCTAATCGCCCACCGACTCTCCACGGTTATGGGAGCCGACAAGATCATCTACCTTGACTCAGGTCGAATCGTCGCAGAGGGTACATTCCAAGAACTGAAGGCCAAGGTGCCTGACTTTGCTCGCGCCGTTGAACTCATGGATCTAAGCGATAAGTAACTAGCTAAGCGCTGCTCTTCTTCGAGCTTGCTCTTCTGGATCTGGGACTGGCACGGCTGCGATCAAGCGTTTGGTGTATTCCTCACGAGGTGAGCGAAGGATTTGATCCTTGGTACCCTGCTCAACAATCTCACCAAATTGCATAACCGCTATTCGGTCACTCAATAGGTCAACCACGGCTAGGTCGTGAGAGATAAACAGGGTGGCGAACTGCTGTTCTCTCTGAATCTCTTGAAGTAGGTCCAGCACCCTGGCCTGAACCGATACATCAAGTGCACTGGTCGGTTCATCTGCCACCAGCAGCTTGGGACTTAGAGCAAGCGCCCTAGCGATACCAACTCGCTGACGCTGACCTCCGGAAAGCTCGTGTGGATAGCGGTTTCGGTAGCTTTCAGGCAGTTGAACCATGTCGAGCAACTCGGTTACGCGCTTAGCCCGTGCAGCCTCATCCCAACCAGCAAATAGCAGTGGCTCAGCTATTGACTCACCAATCGGCCAACGGGGATTTAGCGAGGATCCTGGGTCCTGGAACACGATTCCAATGTTCCGGCGAACCGCCATCAAATCTTTCTTAGAGACTCCAACCATCGACTGGCCAACCACTTCGAGGGCTCCAGATTTGACTGGTAGCAAGCCAACTACCGCACGACCAACCGTGGTCTTTCCAGAGCCAGACTCCCCCACTAGCCCAAGGACCTCTCCGGGGTAGATCTCAAGACTTGCGTTCTTGACAGCCATAAAGGCTGGCACCTTGCCGCGCTTTGGGTACTCGATGTTTAGATTTTCAAGTTTGAGGGTTGGCCTTTGATCGGGGATTCTTAGTTTTGGCTCTGAAACCGAAACCAACCCGAGGTGAGGAACAGCAGCCAGGAGCTCCTTGGTGTATTGCTGGGTTGGCGATTCAAATATCTGCTTTGTGGTGCCAGTTTCAACCACTTGACCGTCTTTCATCACGATCATGTGGTCGCTGAGGTCAGCGACAACACCCATGTCGTGGGTGATCAGGATGATTGCTGACTGCAGTCTCTGGTTGAGATTTCTAAGCAGGTCAAGAATTTCTGCCTGAACCGTGACATCGAGGGCGGTGGTTGGTTCATCAGCGATTAGTAGTAGAGGATCGCAGGAGATTGACTGCGCAATCATCGCTCGCTGACGTTGACCGCCAGAGAGCTGATGCGGATAGGAATTGAATGCCTTCTCTGGATCTGGAAGTTCGACCATGGCAAGCAGCTCCAGCGCTCTGGTTTTAGCCTGTGCCTTAGTCATGGTTGGGTAGTGAACTTGAAGCGCTTCAACGATTTGAAACCCAATTGTGTAGACAGGATTTAGAGCTGTCATCGGCTCTTGGAATATGACCGCAATCTCTTTACCGCGAATCTGACGAAGTCGCTTTTTGTTAGCGGTAAGAACTTCTTCACCCTTTAGTTTCACTGAGCCAGATGCTCGGCCATTGACTGGCAGTAGCCCAAGCAGACTCATCGCAGATGTTGACTTACCAGACCCCGACTCACCAACAATCGCTAAGACCTCACCAGGCTTCACCAAAAAGCTGACGCCGGATGCTGCCATGACCCACTCACCATCGACCCAGAAGTCAACGTTTAGGTTTTCCGCGCTAATAATCAGGTTCTGAGCGTTCATTAGGCAAAAACTCCTGCCGTTGGTGAATCATTGTGAAGATGCAAGTTTTCAGCTCTCGATTTGGAAAAGGCATAACCGTGCTGGTGTGGGTTGTGCTTTCTCTTGCCCTGGTGCAGGCCATAGTTGAACTGGGCTTCTGGGGTGCTAGCAGGTCGCTTCCCGCTGCGGCTTTGATCAGCTATCTGTGCTGGTTGGTTTTCTACCGGCCAAGAGTCGAGTTTGAAGACACCCGCGTTCGCTTGATAAACATTTTCCAAAGTGTTGAAATCCCCTACAGCGCTATCAAGCGCGTCGACACTCGCTGGGCACTTGAGATTCACACCGACACCGGTAAGCACGTTGCTTGGGGCGCTCCAGCCCCTGGCAGGCACACTGCTCTCTTCGCCAGCAAGGACCAGGGTGAGCACCTGCCCGAATCCAGTTATGTGATCGGCACAGTCAGACCCGGAGACCTGATTAATACCGATTCTGGAGCCGCTGCCGCCTATCTCAGGCGTGAACTCGAGAAGGTTGAGTTCGAGGGCGGAGAGGTCAAGAAAAGCGTCAACAAGACCAGCATTCCGATCTTGGTGATTTTGGTCTTGTTGACCGCTATTACGCTCTGACATTACTTTCGCCCCTTGAGCATGCGCTTGAGGTCGTTGAGTGCTCCATCGGTCTTTGGGAGTCTTCTTTGCCGTGGGTCAAATGCATCCCTGAGGCCATCACCGATGAAGTTGATCGCCAGGGCGATCATGACGATGAACAATCCCGGATACCAGAACAACCATGGTCTGGTTTTGAAGGCCTCGTTGTATTCGGAGATGATCTGCCCAAGCGAGATATCTGGAGCAACAATTCCAAAGCCCAGGTAGCTAAGTGATGTCTCAATCAAGATTGCTGCGGACATCAAAAGCGTTGAGTTAACCACAATCACGCCGATTGAGTTGGGCAGGATATGCCTAAAGATGATCCAGCGTGATGGTGCTCCAGCAACCCTGGCAGCATCGACAAACTCTCGCTCTCGAAGCGAAAGGAACTCAGCCCTAACCAACCTTGCAAGCCCAGTCCAAGCGATGAACCCAAGCAAGATGCCCAGCGAAATTGCGTTGCCGCCAAAGGTGCGGCCAAGAACAGCTCCCAAAACCAAGGTTGGGATGATGATGATCACATCGGTGAAGCGCATCAACAAGCTGTCGATCTTGCCCCGCAGGAATCCGGCGATGGATCCAACCAAAACACCCAAGACCGTTGCGATAAGCCCCACTAGGAAGATCACTGTCAAAGACTGCTGAATACCTCGCATCACGCGGGCAAAGATGTCTTTACCCAGGGTGTCCTGACCAAAGGGGTGCTCTCCAATGTTGAATGGCCAGATAGAGAGAGTTGGCGTGCCGCCAGCATTCATGACCGGGTAGTTCTCATACCAGTTGTATTGCCACCAACCAGGGATTCTTAGTCCATCGATAGCAAGCCTTCCGGTGTTTGGGTCGGTGACTAACTGCCCAGAACCGCCGATCACCACACCCACAGATGTGAATGCCAAAAGCGTGATCAGTAGCATCACAATCATTGACGCAACTGCCGCCTTGTGACGGAAGAACCGTCTTCTAACGATGGTGCCAAGCGACAAACCTTCGGTTTGGCGCTGCTCGATAGAGATCTCAGTATTGATGTTCTTGTTCTTTGCCATTAGATAACCCGAATTCTTGGGTCTAGGGCGCTATAGAGCAGGTCCGCCACCAAGTTACCTAACACTGCAAACAAGCCGGTAACCAGGAAAAAGCCCATCACCAAATTCACATCAACGGCATCGAGACCTCGGTTGAACAGCGCTCCCATGCCCTCCCAGGCGAATACTCGCTCGGTGATGATTGCACCGCCAATTAACCCTGAGATGTCAAAGGCAATGATGGTTGCAATTGGGATCATGGCGTTTCTGAAGGCGTGTCTAACAACAACCACACGCTCGTTCAGGCCCTTGGCGCGAGCGGTGCGGATGTAATCCTGGTTGAGCACCTCAAGCAGGCTCGCGCGCGAATACCTGGTGTACCCAGCCACCGAGACAATCATCAGCGCGATGGTTGGCAGGATCAGGTGTGAGTAGCTATCCAAAATGTTGAGCCACATGTTGTCTTCCCGACGAATTGTTGGTGTCACGGCACCGATGGTTGAGATAAACCCAGTCTTCATGGGAATCAACTCGGTGAATCTGCTCCAGTATTGAAGCGCTTCATCAACCACGAGAACTAGACCCGAGATTGCGCCCGTGATGCCCGCTGCCCTGGCAATCTCGCGCTTAGCATCACCGCCGAATAAAACTCCAAGTCCAACACCGATGCCCGCCATGATGGTGACCATCGCCAGGATGCCAAGCGGGCCTTGGACATAAATGAAAAGGTACTGCCCAGGCAGCCACATCAAACCGGCCACGACAGCCATACCGCCGACGATGTAGACCGCTCTGCGCTGACCGAAACCGGTTGTGAGAAGCAGCAATACACCCGCCGCTAGGGCACTGAGCAAAACAACTCCGACAACGCCTAGCGATGGATACTTCAGCCACTGGGTGACATTGAGAAAGACCAGCAAGCCCCCGCCGAAACCGAGGCTGAGTAAGAAGGTTTTGATTCTGGTGACAAGACCGCCACCGACAATACCCATGATCAATAGCGCCAGACCAATGGCAACAATCGCCAAGGTAGTTGGCGATAGCACCGGATCCCCAAGGAAGCGGTTGAAGCGAATTGCACCAAACTCCTTGAGCAAAACTGCGACCCAGAAGATTGGTAGCGAGTAAAAAACAAAAGCGAAGAATGTAACCGTGTAGTCATAGCCCGAGTACTGCCTCAGGGCTGTGGTCATACCAACGGCCACACCGATCAGGATCGACAAAATGGTTGCCAGGGTAATCAGCTGAAGCGTGGAGGTCATTGCCCCGGAGAGCGCTTCGATGACGGGCATCTCGCCCTTAGAAATTGATACTCCTAGATCACAGCGGCCGATCAGACAGCCAGCTGCACCACCGAGCCAGTAGAAGTAGCGCAAAAGTGGTGGAACATCCAGGTTCAACACATCGGTGAAATAGGCGATGCGGTCCTGGGCATTTGGATCACGACTGGCCCGAAGTTCCGCCAGTGGATCGCCGGATATTGCAGTCAACTGATAGACCACAAAAGATGCCACCAGCAAAACCACCAAGGTGGCGGCTAGGCGACGAAGGATAAAACTGAGCATTGTGTTGCTTTCTAGCTGTGTTTGGGGGCCACCGCCTAAGCGGTGACCCCCTCACAGTTTTGGTAGTTGCTAATTAGCCAGCTACAGGGGTCCAGTTCCAGAAGTTCCAGAAGAAGTAAGGAACTAGCAGGTTGCTGGAAACGCCACTCACCGACTTGTCCCACCAGGTAAGACCTGGGAACTGGAAGATGGTGATGTTGTAGGCGTCCTTGGCGAGCTCAGCCTCAATCGCTAGGCGAAGGCGCTTCTGCTCGGCTGGGTCAATTGCAACAGCAAGCTCGTCAAGGTATTGCTTGACTGCAGCGTTGTCGTAACCAGTCCAGTTTGATGGTCCACCAAGTACTAGGTACTGGTCGTCACCGGTAACAGACAGCGAGGTAGCTGCCCAGGCGAAGATGGTGGCATCGTGTGGGTTGGTGTCTGGGTATACCTTCTCGGTGAATACCCAGTCTGGCTCGCTCTCGTCAACCACGTTGAATCCAACGGAGTCGGCGGAAAGCTTGATCAGCTCAAACTGCTGCTGACGACGAACGTTGCCCTCTGGGAACCAGAAGCCAACCTCGATTGGACCGGATACGCCAGCCTGAGCAAGTAGCTCCTTGGCCTTTGCACGGTTTGTCTCGTCATCGTTTAGGTAGAGCGAGTAGTTAGCCTCAGCCTCTTCATATCCGTCAGCACCTGGGATAAACAGCACTGAGCTGCGCAAGGTAGCGTTCGGGTTTAGTGGCTTGATCAGCTTGTCGATGATCTCGTTACGAGGGATCGACAGCAAGAAGGCCTGTCGGACAAGCTTTGCCTTCTCTGCATTACCACCGTAGGTTGCTGGGTCGAATGGACCACCGTTGTTTACGGTCAGGTCGATGTGCTCGTAAGCACCCTCGTCGCTGGACTCGTACTCAGCGTTAGCAAGACCCTGAACCAGAGCTAGCACGTCAGCGGTTGGCTGACCTGAAGCAATCTGAACCTCACCGTTGTCAACAGCCTGGATAGCTGCGGTGGAGTCTGCAATCTGGCGAATGGTGACGCGCTCGTACTGAGGCTTAGGACCCCAGGTGTATAGCGGGTTTAGAACGTGAGTTGCGTACTGCTCCTCGACTAGCTCCTCAAGCACGTATGGGCCGGAGGACAGCGAAACGAGTGGGTTGTCAGGAGTGTTTGCACTCTGGTAACCCTCGTTCCAGACCTTGGCAACAGGCTCCATCCAGGCAGCGTCATTGTTCTGAACTGCCTCGATTAGCTTCGCCTTTGCCTCGGCTGGGTCAGTGATGTCTGGGTATGCCATCATCACAGCACCGTGGGCTGCAACGCCAACACCGAATGCCAGCTCCCAGTCCACGTACTGCTTGTCATACTCAAAAGTGATGGAGTTCCCGTCAACGGTTGGAACCTTGGAGGCAAGGTTGTCCTTTGGTGCCGCGTGAGCAAACATGTAGCTCTCGTCGGCGTTTTTGAAGTAACCGAAGATGGTTGCCCATGCAAGCATCATGTCAGCGCCGTCAATCTGGGTGCCATCTGACCAAACCACACCATCGTTGATGGTGTACTTCACGGTCAGTGGATCCTCGGTGACGATCTCGTAGTTACCGTATTCGGTGTTCTTCACCAAAGCTGGGGTGTTGTCGTAGTAATTGAAGCTCGACTGAGTTAGGTACATGGTCAGCGAGTTAGCTACGTTGTTTCCGGCAGCGGATGAGGTGTTGAAGTTGTCAATAATGTCGTTCCATCCAACTGTGATCAGTGGTGCAACAACTGCTTCGCTTGCGGACTCGGTAGGAGTTAGGTCGCTAGGAGCGGCACAACCCGAAAGGGTCAGTGCCAAAGCGCTCAGTCCCGCTACCAAAGCCGATCCACGGAATTTCTTCATGGTTCTCCTTGTGTAGTGGCCTGACCATAGAGCCAATGTCACGGTCAGACAATGCTCAGCCTAGGACTTAGTTATCTCCTCCATGTAACTTTTTTGAATCGAAATCCAAAAAACCCCCGATTTCTCGGGGGTTTTTGGTCTGTCCTAATTTTCGAGGACTAAAGGGCTTTTCTGGCCTCGCGACGAGCGCGCTGCTCCGCAGGATCTGGCACTGGAACTGCGGAGATCAGGCGCTTGGTGTACTCCTCCTGAGGGTTCTTCAGGATCTGGTCACGGTCACCAATCTCAACCAGCTCACCTTGCTGCATAACTGCGATGCGGTGGGCCAGGATGTCCACAACAGCCAGGTCGTGCGAGATGAACAAACATGCGAACTTCAGCTGGTCCTGGAGCTCAAGCAAAAGCTCTAGGAATCGAGCCTGAACGGACACGTCCAAAGCCGAGGTTGGCTCGTCCGCAATGAGTAGGTCTGGGCGGAGTGCTAGCGCACGTGCAATACCAACGCGCTGACGCTGACCGCCGGAGAGCTCGTGTGGGTAGCGGTTGCGGTAGCTACGTGGCAGCTCTACGGAGTCGAGAAGGTCCTCAACCATCGAGTTGAGGGCATCGCCCTCGCCGCGACCAGCCAAAAGTAGTGGCTCACCAATTGACTCACCAATCGGAAGTCTTGGGTTTAGCGATGAACCTGGGTCTTGGAACACGATTCCGGTGTGCTGGCGAAGTGAACGAAGCTTCTTAGGGTCAGAGTAGGAGATCTCCTCCCCTACCAAGCTGATGGTTCCCGAGCTAGTTGGTAGTAGGCCAATCGCGGCGCGACCAACCGTGGTCTTACCCGAGCCCGACTCACCTACTAGACCCAGGATCTCACCAGGGTAGATCTCAAATGAGATGTTCTTCGCAGCGGTGAATGCTGGAACACGACCACGCTTTGGATAGGTAACCGATACGTTGTCTAGCTTTAGAACGGGCTGCTTCGAGCGAGCGTCAGCTGGCAGGTCGCGCTTCGCGCTGCTACCGAGCTTTGGAACCGATGCCAAAAGCGCTTTGGTGTAGGGGTGCTGAGGGTTGTTGAAGATCTGGTCAGAGGTGCCCTGCTCGACGGTCTTTCCGTCCTTCATAACCAGGATGCGGTCAGCAAGGTCGGCAACCACACCCATGTCGTGGGTGATTAGAACAACTGCAGAGTTCAGCTTGTCCTTCAGGTTACGCATCAGGTCCAAGATTTCAGCCTGAACGGTTACGTCCAAGGCCGTGGTTGGCTCGTCAGCGATAAGGAGACCTGGGTCACAGGAAAGTGACTGCGCAATCATGGCGCGCTGGCGCTGACCACCGGAGAGCTGGTGTGGGTACTTGTCGAAGCTCTTCTCTGGGTTTGGAATCTCAACCAAGGTAAGTAGCTCGATCGCCTTGGCCTTTGCCGCCTTGTTGCTCAGCGGGAAGTGGGTCTGCAGTGACTCGACGATCTGGAAACCGATGGTGTAGACCGGGTTTAGCGCGGTCATCGGCTCCTGGAAGATGTAGGCAACTTCCTTGCCGCGGAACTTACGGATCTGGTTCTGGTTCACGCCGATCATTTCGTTGCCACGTACCTGAACCGAGCCCGAGGTGCGAGCGTTGGAAGCAAGGAGTGACATCAGACCCATCTGAGATGAGGACTTACCGGAACCGGACTCACCAACGATTGCCAAGACCTCACCGGCGGCAACCTCGTAGTTCATGTCGATAGCGGCTGGATACCACTCACCATCTACCCAGAACTCAACGTTGTAGTTCGATACTTTTAGAACTGGCTCGTTAGTTGCCATTTGTTTGCTCCTTGCGTGAAACAATCTGAGGGTGAAAAGACCGTCTTCCAGTTACGTCATTGCCATTACCGCGCTTATCATGGCCGCCCTCGCGAGCATCCAATCCCTGTTCTACGCCACCACGGAGGCGGGCATTCAGGGAATCGCGATAATCCTGCTGCTGACAGGAATCGTCTTCACCTACTACGTCTTCCCAAGCATTGACCTCGATGATCAGCGCCTGGTTGTTACTAATCCTTTTGTTCGCCACGAAATCGGCCTTGGAGCTATCGAAGCGGTAGACACCCGCTTCGCCCTGAAGGTAACCGGCGAATTCGGTGCTGTGTCGGTCTGGGCTGCTCCAGCTCCGTCCAGACTCAGACACCGCTCCCACACCAGAGAGGACTTTCGAACCCTTGGCCTCAAAGAAGGCCAAGAGGTTCGCCCCAGCGATCTGCCCAGCACCATATCCGGCAGCTACGCGCTGCAGATTAGAAGGGCGATCGAGAAGGGTGGGCAGCCCAGTCACTACCGCAGGAGCGTAAATCTCCTGGGTGTGTTGAGCATTGCCCTGCCCGCGGTGGGAGTTTTGCTTAGCCAACTTTAGGCACCGGCCTTCTTAGCTGCCTTAGCAATCTGGCGGTCCTTGCGGGTGATGCGACGCTTCTGACGAGGGTCAAATGCATCACGCAGTCCATCACCGATGAAGTTCACGCACAGCGCGATGGTCACGATGAATAGACCTGGCCACCAGAACAGCCATGGGTAGATGGTGAAGGAGTCCTGGTTCTGCGAGATCAATAGACCAAGCGAAACGTCAGGTGCAACGACACCAAAGCCAAGGAATGACAGACCGGTCTCGAGCAAGATTGCCGAGGACATCAGTAGCGATACCGAAACGATCACAACACCCATGGCGTTAGGCAGGATGTGCTTGAAGATGATGCGGCGGTTTGATGCTCCAGCAACGCGAGCTGCCTCAACAAACTCACGCTCACGAAGCGATAGGAACTCGCCTCGCACCAAACGGGCTAGACCGGTCCAGGTGAATAGACCTAGGAACAGCGCCAGCATGAAGACACCGAGGTTACCGATCTGAATACCGATAACAGCACCAACGATCAGGGCTGGAACGGTGATGATTAGGTCGGTGAAGCGCATGATTAGCTGGTCAACCCACTTGCCGAAGAAGCCCGAAACAGCGCCTAGAACGGTTCCGATAAAGGCTGCCACGATACCGATTACGAACATCACGGTGATGGACTGCTGGGCACCGCGCATTACGAGTGCGAAGTAGTCCTTACCGATGGTGTCCTGACCAAATGGGTGAGGTCCAATCTGCATTCCAGTGCCATCGATAAACGCTGGGAAAACATCCAGGGTTGGAGCCCCATCGTTTTGGAAGTCAGGAATGTCAGTGATGGTCCAGTTCCACCAGCCCGGGATGCGGAAAGGTGCCTCTTCGCTACCGAGCTGAATACCACCTGCGGTGAATACGAACAGGATGATGAAGGCCAGCACGATTAGCGAGGTCATCGCTGCGCGGTGGCGAACAAATCGACGAATAACGATCTGAGACTGGCTCAGACCAGCGGTTTCGCGCTGTTCTAGCGACTCCTCCGAGCCGCGCTCCTCTAGGGACTCTTTTTCGTTGTTAGTCATTATTTGGTCACCCTAATTCTTGGATCTAGAGCTGAGTAAATGAGGTCGGCAATCAGGTTGAAAACCAGGGCGGAGATTGAGGTGATGAGAACCACACCCATAACACCGTTTAGGTCCACTCTTCCAAGCGCCTGGTTGAAGATAGTTCCCATACCGCGCCAGGCGAAGACCTGCTCGGTGATGATCGCGCCACCTAGAACACCGGCAAAGTCAAACGCCATGATGGTGGTTAGCGGGATAAGCGAGTTGCGGAACGCGTGGCGCATGATCACGGTGCGCTCGTTTAGACCCTTGGCGCGAGCAGTGCGGATGTAGTCCTGGTTTAGAACCTCAAGTAGCGATGCACGTGAGTAGCGAACGTATCCAGCCAGCGAGACCAACATCAGTGCCATGGTTGGCAGAATCAGGTGAACGGCAGTGTCGATACCCATGATCCAGTAGTCAGCCTGAAGATCCAGAGTTGAGTCTCCAACGGTTCTGATTGGGCGGCCGTAGGCAACCTCGTTGAAGTAGATTGGCCAGCTCTGCATGAAGCGGTCCAGCACGATCAAGCCTGCGTTGATAAAGGCCACAATTGCACCGGTTCTCGCAGCTGCGCGTCTGTGATCGCCACCGATGACTAGACCCGCCACGATGCCGACACCGATTGTTGCAAGTGCCAGCCAGAACATCAATCCACCGTCAAACTCCAGTGTGAACACGCCCTGCATGACGAAGTAGAAGACCGGGGTTAGGACGGCCATTGCGAGTGCTGTGATCAGCACTCGGCGGTTCGAAATGCCGGAGGAGAGCTGGGTTATACCCATTGCCACTCCGAAGCCCATGATGGTGATTAGGACAGGGCCGAGGCCGAGGGTTAGCAGCCAACCAGTCTCAGAAATGTAGTAAAGCACTGCCGCAGTCGAGGTGAATGCAACACCAGCAGTGATTGCAATTCGCTTCTTATCGCCACCGATAATTCCCGCCCAGAAGATTGCCGCAATTCCGCTCAATGCGATCAGCCAGTCGAGATTAATCTTCGGATCCATCAGCCAGTCATTGAAGCCAATGGCTCCAAACTGCTTGAGCAGCACTGCAACCCAGAAGATTGGGAGCGAGTAGAACAGGAACGCGGTGAAGGTTACCGAGTAGTCAAATCTTGAGTACTGACGAAGGGCGGTAACGATACCGATCGAGATACCGATGATGATCGAAAGAATGGTCGCGGTGATCACCAAGCGGATTGAGATTGGGATTGCAAGTGAAAGCGAAGTTAGAACCGGGGCTCCATCCAGGCCTACACCCAAAGTGAAGTCACCCCACAGGAAGCCGAGGACGCCCTGCAGCCACATGAAGTAGCGAATCGGTGGTGGGATGTCCAGCTGAAGATCTTTGGTGTACTGCTCAATCAGATACTGAGCGTTCTCCTCAGTGCTGAGCCTGAGGTCCTCTAGCGGGTCTCCGGAGATTGCCGTGAGGTTGTAGATGAGAAATGTTGCACCCAACAGGATGAACACCATCGCGCCAAGGCGGCGAGCTATATAAGCGACCAACTTACGTTTCCTTCGTCATTGAATTCTGACCCCATGAGCATAAGCCATGGGCCAGAAATTGGCCCCACGCATCCGAGGATCCGTGGGGCCAATTTTCGGATTGGCTAGTAACTAGTGACTAGTTACCAGCTCCACTCCCAGTAGTTCCAAACTAGGTTTGGAGAGAAAGGACCAGGCTTGATGTTCTTCAGTCCCTTGTTCACAGCAGCCACGGATGGGTGCTGGAAGATCGGTAGACCGATTGCATCTGCGAAGTACTCCTTCTCGAAGGTTAGGTTGGCGTTGAAACGCTCAGCCTCTGATAGCTTGCCGAAGTGCTTTGATAGCGCCTCTTCAGCCTTCAGGTTCTTCCATCCGAAGTAGTTCTGAGCACGTGGCTTGTCAGTCTCCTTGTCCCAACCGTACAGAGCACGGATTGAGTTGAAGAAGGTCGAGGTCTGTGACCAAGCGAAGAACTGAATGTCGTGCTTGCCTAGACCTAGCTGACCACCCCATGCAACCTGAGGCTTGGAAGATACCTTGATGCCAGCCTTAGCAGCTGCAGCAACGATCAGGTCGGCCTGACCGGAGCGGCGCTCGTTGGTTGGGGTACCCCAAAGCATGGTTAGCTCCAGTGGGTTGTTCGCGTTGTAACCGTGCTTAGCAAGAAGCTTGCGAGCCTCAGCTAGACGAGTTGCCTCGTTTGCAAGGTATGGACGAACACCGTTTGCAGCAGCCATCTTCGCGTGGTTTGGGTTCACGGTGAAGTAAGGAGTGATGGAGTTTAGAACGCGAGCGTTTGCATCCACACCCTTGACTAGCTTGTCAACGATCTCCTGACGAGGAACGGTGAGCAAGAAGGCACGACGTAGGTCTTCAGCCTTCTGAGCGCTCATGCCCTTCCAAGCAGGTCCGTTTAGGTCGATGTCAACGTGCTCGTACAGAGCAGCGGAGAAACCGATAACGCGAGTGTTTGCCTGCTTCTGAAGGTTAGCAACCGACTCCTTGGTTGGCTGAGGAAGCATTGCGTCTACCTCACCGTTCGCAAGTGCCTGAGCAGCTGCGGTGGCGTCGTTAATTACTACCAACTGGAAGTTCTTGATCTTTGGCTTGGTGCCGTAGTAACGAGGGTTAACCTCTAGGGTTACAGACTTACCAGGAGCCGCGCTCTTGACGATGTAGCCACCACCAGAAACCAGAAGGTTTGGGTTGGTTGAAGCGGTAACACCGGTGGTGTTCAGAATGTTGTAAGCAGTGTTCCACTGGTCAGCAATCTTCTTTAGGGTGCTCCAGTCCTTGGCACGAACTGCCTTGAAGAAGCGAACCTTTGCTGCCTGGTCAGTGTCGCTTGGGTAAGCGAGCTGAGTTAGGGCGTGAACTGGCTTACCAACACCAATCTGGATTTCCCAGTTGGAGACGAACTCGTCGTAGGTGAAGGTAACAGTACGTCCACCGTCAGAGATGACTGGGAACTTGGTGATCTTGTCGGTACCGGCACGCTTACCAGCGGAGTCCCACAGGGTTCCGTTAGCAGGGTTGTCGAAGTTACCGGAAGACACTACCCATGAAAGTAGAACGTCGTATGCGTCGATTGGAGCACCGTCAGACCACTGAACGCCAGGGTTTACGGTGTAACGAACGCGGAGTGGGTTGTCAGAGATCTTCTTGTAGGTACCAAACTTGGTGTCCTTGATCAGCTGAGCCTTGTCGTTGTAGTAGTTGAATCCCGCACCGGTCATGTAGGAGATAACAGCGTTCTCTACAAGGTTGTGCTGACGGTGAGATGAGTTCAACGAGGTTGGGGTGTTTGAACCTACGTAGCGCACGGTGTCCTTGGTCACAGCGCTTGCAGGTGCAACACCGAGCGAAGTAGCGACAAGAGCTGCGGTTGCAGCACCTGCGGCCCAACGCGCGATGCGCGATAGTTTCATTGTTTCTCCTTCGAGTTTCTTGCCCACACCCAAGTCCGACATTGGTCTGTGGGTAAGACAATTGCGAAAACTATAAGCCAGATGGGGGACAGAGCGTTAATGGAAAGTTAACCAAAGCGACAAAAATGAACACGCTGTTACAAAATCGTTACTCGACCACAAACGCTTGAAATTTATTTCAACCTTTTGACTCCCGCTTCAGGACGCCGAAAACGCTTACATGTCGGAAGTTTTCGGGCTCCGATTAGGCTGTTGGCGTGAAGAGTGATCTGGCCGCTTTGGGAGCAGTTTTGCTCTGGGCGTCACTCGCCACTTTGGGCGTAACACTTGGAAACATTCCACCGCTTTTGATGACCGGCCTGGCTTTGCTGATCGGTTCTGCGATTTCTTTGCCGCTGAGTGGCTTCAAACTCTCGAAACTTTTTGTTCCTTGGAAAGCGCTTTTGATTGGCGTCTACGGACTGCTTGGGTATCACCTGTTTCTATTCGCTGCCTTGCAACTAGCCCCAGCGGTACAAGCCAACCTGCTGAATTACCTTTGGCCGCTTTTGATTGTTTTGCTCGCACCTGTCTTCCAGAAAACCAAACTTCGACTGCGCCATGCCTTGGCTGGAGTGCTTGGGTTTACAGGCGCAGCATTTGCGATCCAATCTGCTGGCTTAGCTGGGTTTAGCTCTGAGTACCTACTCGGATACCTATTTGCCCTGGCTGCGGCGATCGTCTGGGCAACCTTCTCCCTTATGAGCAGCCGACTGGAAAATCTATCCAGCTACTCGATTGGCAGCTTTGCATTCGTGTCAGGTCTGATAGCCCTGGGGCTGCACTTTGCTCTGGAGACGTCGGTTCAAATTCAAACATCGGACTTGCTTCTACTTTTGATACTTGGCTTAGGTCCCCTTGGTGGAGCGTTCTACCTGTGGGACTATGCACTCAAACACGGTAACCCCCAGCGAGCTGGGCTCATCTCCTTCGCAACCCCGGTGCTGTCAACCGCGTTACTGCTCCTAGCATCAGGGCAGGCACTCACCTTTGAGGTTTTGATTGCGGCCACCTTGATTATCCTGGCCGCGTTAATCGGCAGGAGGGTTAGTTGAATTTTAAAAAGCGCTCGCTAACCAGGCCGATTTACGCTCCCTCGCTGCTACTGAATGCCACCGAGGCAGCGCTGCTGCCGGTCCTCCCGGTTAGTGCCGTCTCCTATGGGCTGGGCCTTGCGGAAGCTGGCGTGGTGGTAACCGTGATGATGGTCTCGGCGATGCTTTTTGAGATTCCCGCCAGCTGGATCACCACCAAGTTTGGCGAGCGCCGCGCCATGTTGATCGCAACCTCGAGCGCGGCAGCGCTTTTGTCCCTTGCCTACTTCGACCTTGGTTACCTCGCGCTGCTGGTTGCAGCAGCTGGCTTTGGCTGCAGCTACGCGCTATTTGGGCTCTCTAGACACTCGCTACTCACTCACCTAACGCCTCCCGAAGTCAGACCAAGGGCGATGGCCCTGCTTGGTGGCATGTTCCGCGGTGGCTGGGCGCTTGGCCCAATCATCGGCTCTGGAGCGATTGCCCTTTTTGGCCTGCAGAGTGCGTACCTCCTGGCCATGGTGTTTGCATTGATCTCAGGGCTCTTTGTCTATTCGGTCAAAGCCGAAAAGCTTGCCTCTCCCCCGTCAGGTCAACACGGAAACGTATGGGCTGTCGCCAAACGCGAAGCGCCAAAGCTCCTTACCCTTGGTGTGGCATCCGGCATCATCTCAGGCGCCAGAGCAATCCGACTCATAGGCCTTCCGCTGCTCGCTGTTGCCCTCGAAATCGATGCCGCGACCAGCTCATTCATATTCGGCGTCACTGGCTTGATTGACTTCGCGCTGTTTTATGTCTCAGGTATCATCATGGAGAAATACGGCAAATTCTGGTCTTCAGTCCCGACCCTGATGATGCTTGGCTGTGCCTATCTATTTGCATTCTTCGTAACCGACCTCACCACATTCTGGATTTTGGCCGCCATTACCTCCCTGGCAAACGCACTCTCTGCAGGTATAAACATGGTGCTGGGGGCAGACTTGGCTCCCCAGGGTTCGAGAAGTGAGTTTTTGGCATCTTTCCGACTGCTCACCTCAGGGGGCAGCGCATTCGCTCCAGCGCTGATATCGGGCCTCACTGCGCTCGCTGGACTTCCGGCCGCGCTTGCAATCACTGGCCTTACAAACTTCCTGGGTGCCTACCTGTTCTGGAAATACCTGCCTATTTATGCCCCCGACAAACTAAGGGACTAGAAAGCTCTCTGCGCTCGCGGTTTGACAAATCACGCCACTCCCTGGGGCAAGCGGAAACCGAATTTCGGCGCACAACTCCAGGGTTGATCTATCGCCTGAGGTTTTGACATTTATAACCTCGGGCCGCATTTCTCGGGCAACTGGGGCGTTCGAAAGATAGTGCGCCAGCTGCTCGCGAAACTCCGCAACCTGCGGCCTACCCACCCGAAGAGATCGCTCGTGGGCATACACCACCGCCATGTCGGTCAAACCCTGCAGTCGGCTTGCGAACGTCAGCGTGGCTAAAACATTGGTTGCCATCAAAAAGACCATCACAACAAGCGCTAGGTAGCCAGCGACCAGCGGCGCGATAGTGCCGCTATCGAAGTGCTGAGGTTTGAATGGCCCTTGCATTCGCAATCACCACCTCCAGGTGAAGAAGGTTCCCCTTGGGGCAAGACCCGCTGCAGCGCAATTGGACCTTGCTCAACCGTTTTTCCCAGCTTTGGGCGAGCACTTGAGCCTGGGTATACGCGTTAGCACGGACCTCGGCATTGGTGTCGGAGCTCAAGATGGCAAACCGCAGCGCATTTCTCGCAATTGAATCGGCCGCCAACTGATCGCTCAGCTGCCCGTAGAGCGCTAATCCCGGACCAATTGGCATCACCAGCAGCACGATCCAAACAACGAGCTCAATCAGCGTTGAACCTCTAGAGTCGCTCAGTCGCTGCCTGAACATCTATCTGCCCATTGCCAACACCCAGCAGGCCAAAGCCCGGAAAACCATACCGCACAGAAATTTGGGCATAGCTTGAACCCTTGGACTCGGTCACCTCGAAACTGGCTAGCTCAGGTAGTGAAGTCCTGAGTCTTTTGAGTAGATACTCTCGCTGACTCGGTGCTCCGTAGGTTGCCAAATCTGTTGCGGCCTCGATTGCAAGATCCCTGATTACCAGGGTGTAGTAGCCAGCCATCCCCAGTGCTAACACGCTCAAAGTAATCAGCGTTGCCAACGCAACATTTATTACTCCGGCCAATACGGCACTGCCTGAATCAGAACGAAACAACTCGGTCCATCGCCTGCTCAAAAACGCCCTGCAGTGCAGGACCTGCAAAAGCCCAGATGAGAACTACAAGGCCGGCGGTCATCAAGGTGATCAAAACCCAGCCTGGAACATCGCCGCGATCTGAAACTAGAAACTTCTTCACTGCTACCCCTTCATATTTGATTCCCAGTGTGCCGATTTGACGAGCTGGATGCTTTTGGTTTTCCACAGTTCTAAATCACCTCTCCAAGAACCAGGAGCGATGGGAAAATCGCAAACAGCACCGTGATTGGCAGAATGAAAAAGATGATTGGAATCAACATCTTGGTTTCATTGCTGCCAGCTTGACGAAGCAACCTTCGCTGCAAGCCGGCCCTGGCGCTCTGAGCGTGCGCCATTACCTGGGTGGAAATTGGTGCTCCCCTGGTGATCGCAACCGCAAGCTTTGAGGCAAGCTCTGCCAGACCGGCATTGGGGTGTTTGGCGAGCTCCTGTAATCGCTCGACTGGATCCGCCCCCAACTCCAACTCTGAGATGAAATAGCGGAAAATCTTTGCAATCTCTCCGGTAGTTCTTGGGGTTAGCCAGCCCAGTGCCACATTGACCGGGAGGCCATTTGCCAGGAGCAGGCCAAGCGCCTGGGTGAAATCTGGCAATTCGTATTCGATGGCGAGATTTTGCTTTCTCGGAACCCAAAGCCTCGACGCCCAGATTCTGAGTTCGTTGAACCTTGACGGCCTGGGTGGGAGCAGGCTGACTAAAACCCGATCCCTAAGCATTGAAGATCCGCTGCGGCATTGAGAGCTTGGCCAAGCGATTCACGAAGAAGTAAGCCAATGCGGAAAGAGCGAGCCCCAGCACCAAAACCAATGCACCGAGCTCGGTAGCGAACGCTTGCCTGTTTTGTTCCAACTGAATCAAGACCAGGGCAATCAGCCAGGGAGCAACCAGCGAGATTTTGGCCGAACCCATTACCCATCCCTGCTTTGCCAGCACCTGCCCAAAGATTGCCTGCTCTGAGCGAAGCTCACTCGCCGCGGCCTCCCAGGTTTTAGCCAGCGAGTTACTCCCCAGCTCCTCGGACAGCTCGATCAGCAGGGCGAGAAAATCGGCATGCCTCGAGCCAAGTGAGGACCGAAACCTTGCGAGTGCAACCTGAATTTCTTCACCTCTATCAAGGTCATATCCAAGTAGAGCAAAGTTATTGCGCAATCTGACTGGGCCGTTCTGAGCCAGGTATTCGAGCTGTTCAGACAGCGAGATTGAACTCTGTGTTGCGTTTTGAAAAGAGTCGAAAACCTGGGGCCAGAGCTTTTCAAATGCAGTTGCCCTAGAGCTCGCGAGGATTCGAATAACCTCAAGTCCCGCTGCAAGTAGCAAGAAGCCTAGGCAGGCAGCAAGCGCCGCAATGCCGGTCAGTAAAGCAACCAGCAGGAAACCTGCGCTGGCTAATAGTGCTAGTGCAGTGGTGACCAGTTGGCGATTTGCCTCCAGGCCAGCACTCTCAAGCAACTCACGATAGAACCTCATCGGTCACCTCCAAAATCTCGGCCACATAGCGGCGGCCATTTGGGTCGCGCTTGCAAAAGACTGCGTAGTCGAAAGCTCCCAAAATGGTGGGTTTTAGAAAGGCCTCGGTGATGTTCTCTCCAGCCAAAAGCGGGAGCGTGAGCAGTTTTCTCACCGCTGCCTTGGCTGAGTTTGCGTGCAGCGTGCAGAGACCGGGAATCCCAGAATTCAATGCCACCAACATGTCCAAGGCCTCTGCCCCGCGAACCTCGCCTATCACAAGTCGACTAGGTCGCATTCGAAGTGCCTGCCGAACTAGTTCTCTAAGACTGATCTCTGGAGCGCCCTCTACTGAGGGCGGCCGAGTCTGCATCGCGACCCAGTCCTGGTGCCTAACCGACAGTTCAAAGGTGTCCTCACAGGACACCAGGCGCTCCGAAAGCGGTAACTCGTTGAGCAGGGCAGTCATCAGAGTTGTCTTGCCTGCTTGGGTTGCCCCTGCAATCAGCAGGCTGCGCTGCGAACGCATGGCCTCCGTAAGGAATTCCTGCTGCTCTCTAGTTAGCACGCCCTGAGATTGCAGGTCAGCTAGGGAGGTCAGTGACTTACGAAACTTTCTGATGTTTATCGACCAATGTCGTTTGGTGATCTCGGGGATCACCACATGAAGCCGAGAACCGTCGGATAATGCCGCATCGACGTACGGCGTAAGTCGGTCAATCCTTCGACCGGAGTCGCGAAGCATCCGAAACACCAGCGACCTAATCTGGTTGGCACTTAGGTCCAACTCCACCCGATGGTGACCAAGTTGGTCAAAGTAGTGAAGTTCATCTGGTCGGTTAATCCAAATCTCTTCGATTTGCTGGTTGTCAAGGTAAGGCTGAAGCACCCCAAAACCTGTGAGCTCCCGCCGTGCCAGCTCAGCGAGCTCGCCTTCATCTTGAAAAAAGCGCTCGGCTTCAGCATGAAGATCAATGGCTGCGACAGGTGCGGAGTCGGCGTCGTACGCACCTGAGAGCACGAGCTGCCTTGAAGTTTTCAGGATTTGAGCGAGGTCAGTCACGCGTTGAGCATGGCAAAACAGCCGATTTCTAACATTGAGTTTTCCACAGCGAGATTTTTCGCTAAGCTATCTCAGTTCCATGCGGGTGTGGCGAAATTGGCAGACGCACCAGATTTAGGTTCTGGCGCCGAGAGGCGTGGGGGTTCAAGTCCCTTCACCCGCACAAAAAGACCCTGATTTTCAGGGTCTTTTTTCATTGGTAAAACTTAAGTTACGGAGCTCGTTACTTAAGGTTAGGGCCTTAACCTTAAGTAACGACTTGTGTTTATTGCATCGTGAGGCACCGGGCGCCCCAAAGGCGAGGCGAGGTTAGTTCTTACTGATCTCCACCGAATTCTTGCCGTGGTTTATCTCGAAACGATACGGTCCGCGGTGAACAACCTCGGTGTCCACGCCGCCCTCAGCCTTGATTCCAAGATCAGCTGCGATGTTGGAGAAGAACTTCTTCTGGGAATCCAAGGTTAGCTCTGTGCCCTGATACCAAGCAGTCGAAGAACCGAGGTTTCGCTTCGCGATCGCTACCGAGCCATCGACATCGCTGCCCTGGAAGCTAGCAACCATTTCGGCACCGTTGAGCCTGGAAAGCTCGCTCCAAAGTGTGATCTCGTAACCATTGGAGAGCTTCAGGGTTTGCTCGGGTCTCAGCGGGTAGAACTCCTCTACGTAGACACCGATGACATCCTTGACTAGCTTTCCGCCGTAACCGCCGAGCTTGACCCTGAGGGTGCGGTCCGAGATGTTCGAGAAGTAGCCAACCACCAGGTTTCCGCCAGAGCGGGCGTAGCTGGTGAATTCAGACTCCTGCTTTTCAGAGAGCATGTGAACCATTGGCATCAAAACCAACTTGTATTGACTTAGCTCCGCCGCGGTGGCATCTGGGTGAACATAGTCAACCCGCAGTCCCAGCTCCCAAAGGGCTCGGTACCACTTTGCAACTGTCTCGGGGTAACTTAGGTCCTCGGTAGGCATATTCGCCTGCATCAAAGCCCAGAATTGCTCGTAGTCATAAACAATCGCAATCTGAGCCTTCTCGGTTTCGTATTGCGATATCTCTGGGTGCTGCTTCAGGAGAGCTCCGAGCTCCGAGACTTCGCGGTAAACACGAGTGTCCTCACCGGCGTGAGGAACAAGCGCTGAGTGGAAGCGCTCTGAACCAGCCTGGCCCTGACGCCATTGGAAATACATCACGCCTTGGGAACCACGTGCCACAAAGCTCATTGAGTTTCGCTTTTCTTGACCTGGGGTCTTCGCGTAATTACGTGGCTGCCAATTCACGGCAGATGAGCTGTGCTCCATCAGTAGCCACTGCTTGCCCTTGGCAAAACCACGGGTTAGATCAGCCTGCTGAGCGAGGTCAATGTAGTTATAAGGATCGTGCTGAGCGAGGTAGTGGTCGGTCGAAACAAAGTCGACCTCCTTCGCCCACTCAAAGTAGTCCATCGCATAGGTGAACTTCATGGACATGAAGTTGGTGGTTACGGGGTTCTTTGAGTCGTAACGCTTGATGATGTCGCGCTCCATTTTGTAAAGCTCGAGCGTGACATCTGAAGAGAAGCGCTTGAAGTCGATCTGCTGACCTGGGTTTGGGTGGGTGCCATCCGGGGTTCTGGAGGGCACTGGGATCTCGTCAAAGCTGTAGTAGCGCTGCGACCAGAAGTCGGTGCCCCAGGAGCTGTTTAGCTCCTCGATCGAGGCATAGCGCTTTCTGAGCCAGTTCTGGAAAGCCTTGCGGGAGTTATCGCAGTAGCAGTAGGGGGCATGACAGCCGTACTCGTTATTGACGTGCCACATCACAACCGCTGGGTGCTTGGCATAGCGCTCAGCAATCTTTTCAACCAAGGCTGCTGCCTTGGTGCGATAAACCTCACTCGCTGCGCAGTAGGCCTGACGACCACCGTGAACCAAGGTCACACCATCAAAGTTTTTTGGCAATACCTCTGGATACCTCTGGGTCAGCCAAGCAGGCGCTGAAGCGGTGGCGGTTGCCATGTCAATTGAAATGCCGCCTTTGTGGAGCATGTCGATGATCTCGTCGAGCCAGCTGAAGTCATAAACCCCTTCGGATCGCTCAATGTTGGCCCAGGAGAATATGCCGAGCGAGACCAGGTTCACCCCAGCCTTCTGCATCAGGCGAATGTCCTCGGCCCAGACCTCTTTTGGCCACTGCT
>JACCDH010362618.1_pt1 | contig 26412 bp, 29 predicted proteins | sample 7442481 | NCBI WGS metagenome assembly JACCDH01 (sample SAMN15323433, study PRJNA562643) | freshwater metagenome | isolation source: river surface water | place: USA:Blue River Watershed | collected 2017-08-15 | reverse complement strand
CAGCCAAGGCTTGGGCCGACCTGCCGATTCCGATTTACCCGGCAGCTTCGGCCGTAACCACGTGGATGATCTCCCGAGCCATGGGCGTGGTACTAGACACACTCGCACCGATCGAAGATGAGGTGCCGGCGGAGCTTGCGAAGGCTGAGGGCTTGCTAGACCTATCTGACGCGATCGCAAAAATTCATCGCCCAGCCGTAGCCACCGATTGGCAAGCGGCCAGAGACACCCTGAGGTTTCACGAGGCGTTCTTGCTTCAAGCCACGCTGCTCAAACGTCGCGCCGATAACTCACACACCAAAACCACGCCTCGAGTTGCCGCTGCGGGCGGCGCACTAGAAACTTTCGACGCCGCTCTGCCTTTCGAGTTGACTCGCGGTCAGGTCGAGATCGGGCAACAGATTCTCGAAGATCTGAGCGCCGAGCATCCGATGAATCGCCTTTTGCAAGGTGAAGTTGGTTCGGGTAAAACTTTGGTTGCGGTTCGCGCAATGCTGGCGGTTGCCGACTCGGGCGGGCAGTCTGCGCTGATTGCCCCAACCGAGGTGCTGGCCTCGCAGCACTATGCCTCGATTGAACGAACTTTGGGCAGCGAACTGGCCAAGAAGGTCGGTCTCACTCTGCTGACTGGTCAACAGTCGGCTGCCGATCGCAAGCGAGCGCTGCTTCAGATTGTCAGCGGCAAGGCTGGGCTGGTGGTCGGTACGCACGCGCTGATTGCCGACAAGGTTGAGTTTCTCGACCTTGGGCTGATTGTTGTTGACGAGCAGCATCGATTCGGTGTCGAGCAGCGAGAGGCCCTGCGCCTCAAAGGCAAACTGCCTCCGCATGTGTTGACTATGACGGCCACGCCGATTCCACGCACGCTCGCGGTAACCGTTTTCGGTGACCTAGATGTGTCGACACTCACCGAGTTGCCTGCCGGTCGCAAAGAAATCACCAGTCACGTGGTGCAAATCAATCAGAGTGGTCTAGTGGCCAGAGTCTGGGCACGCATCGCCGAAGAGGTTGCGGCTGGGCGTCAGGCCTTCGTGGTTTGCCCGCGCATCGATGAGACAGATGCAGAGCCCGAGTCGAGTGAAGGGTTTGTAGACGAGGCGGATGCTGCTGCTGAAGACATGGTCGAACTGGCCACCCCAACCGAACCCAAAGCACCGCTCGCAGCCGCCTTGAGCGTTGCCGAAGGCTTGAAACTCAACCCAACCCTCGCTGGCGTCAACATCGACGTTCTGCACGGGCGCATGACTTCAGAGCAAAAAGCCGAAGTCATGGCCCGTTTTGTGGCCAAAGAAATCGACGTTTTGGTGAGCACCACGGTTATCGAGGTTGGTGTCGATGTGCCGAATGCCACCGTCATGGTGGTGCTCGACGCCGACCGTTTCGGCATTTCGCAGTTACATCAATTGCGCGGGCGAGTCGGTCGCGGTGGTCTGCCAGGGCTTTGCCTGTTGCTCACGACAGCCGAACCCGGCAGCGTTTCGCTCGAGAGGCTCACAGCGGTGGCTTCGACCACCGATGGCTTCAAACTGAGCGAGATCGACCTAGAGCTTCGTCGCGAGGGTGACGTGCTCGGAAAGAGCCAGTCGGGTGGTCGATCTTCGCTCAAACTGCTGAGAGTGGTTCAAGACGCGGCACTTATTGGAGAAGTTCGTGTGATGGCAGCAAACGTTTTCGCCGCCGACCCGACCCTCGAAAAGCACCCTGCGCTCGCCGCCGCGCTAGAGCGAATCGACCAACAGGCTCAAGACAACCTAGCCAAGACTTAGAAACCGGTCGCCACACCTGCACCTCGTCACAGGTAACCTAGTCTCATGCCAAAAATCGCTGTTTACCCAGGGTCGTTCGACCCGTTCACCGTGGGGCACCTCGACATAGCCGAGCGTGCCAGTGAACTTTTCGACGAACTCGTCGTCGCGGTGGTGCACAACCCAAACAAGACACCGATGTTTTCGCTGGTCGATCGGGTTGAGTTGGTAGAACAGTCACTTGCCGATGCCGGCCTGTCGGGCATCCGCGTGGTTGCTCTCGAATCTGGCCTTCTGGTTGATTTGTGCGCGGATGTTGAAGCCGACGTCATCGTCAAAGGCGCGCGCTCGGCCACCGATATCGACTTTGAGTTTCCGATGGCGCAAATCAATCGTGAGCTGACCGGTATCGAGACTGCGATTTTGATTTCTGCACCGGAGCTTTCGCATATTTCTTCAAGCCTGGTTCGCCAACTAGCCCAAAACGGGGGAGACGTGAGCAAATATGTCGCCAAACCGGTTCAAAAACTGATCGAAAAGAAATACAAAAACTAATGAGTGAAGCACTAGTGATCGCCGTGCACGATCTAATCAACAAGCCGGGCACGATGCGTGAAAAGCAACTGGATGTTGTGATCGATGAGCCGATGGCAAACTTCGCGATTGGCATTCCAGCGGGTTCAACCATCGAGATTGATGCCCGTTTGGAGTCGGTTCACGAAGGTATTTTGGTCACCGGAGACGCATTTTCAACCGCTTCTGGTGAGTGCAGCAGATGTCTTGACCCGATTGATTCGGCGGTTGAGGTGGAATTTCAGGAGCTTTTCGCCTATTCTGGAACAAGCGAAGATGACTTCGTGGTCGAAAACGAGTCAATCGATTTAGATCAGGTCATCAGAGACGCGGTAGTTTTGTCTCTTCCGTTCCAACCCGTTTGTAGTGCAGGCTGTAAAGGTCTGTGCGTAACGTGTGGTGCGAAGTTGAATGAAGACCCGCAACACGCTCACGAAGCCCCGGTTGACCCGAGGTGGAATGCGCTAACAAACTTGAAGGAAGATTAGAGATGCCAGTACCTAAAAGACGCCTCTCCCGCAGCCGCACTCACGCACGCCGTTCGCAGTGGAAGGCCGCCGAGGTCACCCTGGTCAAGACCGTTGTCAACGGTAAGACCGTCTACAGCATGCCTCACCGCGCCAAGGTAGTCGAGGACTCAACAGGTAACGCCCTGTTCCTTGAGTACAAGGGCCGCAAGGTAGCAGACGCCTAAAGACTTTTGAGTCACGGGCTTGAAGTCTTAATCGAGCGTCTCGGCGTCTCGATTAGCCAAGACCTACTGACCCAAGCACTAACTCATCGTTCTCACTCTTATGAGAACGGCAATCAACCCAACAACGAACGCCTAGAGTTTCTAGGCGACTCGGTGTTGGGTTTTGTTGTTACTGCCGAACTTTACAAAAGGTTCGGCGACCTTCAAGAGGGCGAACTCTCCAGCCTCAAAAACTCGGTTGTCTCGGCAAAGGCTCTTGCCGAGGTGGCAGCCGGTATCGGCATTGGCGCTTTTCTTTTGCTCGGTAAGGGCGAAGAAAAAACTGGCGGGCGAGACAAAGGTAATTTGCTAGCCGATGCCTTCGAGGCAATTCTCGGCGCCATTTACATCGAGCATGGCTTAGCCCGCGCCAGCGATTTGGTTGAGCGATTCATTTTTCCGCTGCTCGACAACCACACCGATCTCTTGCTCAACAGCGAACCAAAAACGAAGCTTCAAGAAATCGCTCAAGAACGTGGTCTCGCAGCCCCTGCCTATGAAACCACGCACACCGGCCCTGATCACGATCGAATCTTTAGGGCTTCGGTAACCGTAGGTGAAGTTGTTGCCGCTGGTGAAGCCAGAAGCCGCAAGGGTGCCGAGTCTGAGGCAGCCATGGTAGCCATCAAGGCGCTCGGAGGCAACTAGTGCCCGAGTTACCCGAGGTCGAAACCGTTCGACTTGGCCTTTCGCAACACATAGTTGGTGCGAGCATCCGAGCCATTGAGGTTCTAGACGAGCGAAGCCTGAAACGACACCTACCGGGCCCGCGAGATTTCGTCACCGCACTTGCCGATGCGAAAGTGCTAGCAGTTGTTCGTCGCGGCAAATTTCTGTGGCTACCACTTGAACTAGCCGGCTCGAGCGAAGTGAAATTCGCACTCGTCGGGCATCTAGGAATGAGCGGGCAGATGCTCATTCGCGATGCGGGTGCAGAGCCAGACAAACTCACCAGAATCGTGATTCACCTCGACTCGCCTGATGGTTCGCAAATAGAGTTTCGTTTCGTTGACCAGCGCATATTTGGTTCGCTGCAAATCGATGAACTTGTTGCCACCCCAGATGGCGGCATTGGTGGCTTTAGCGACAGTGCGCTTCGGGCAGGGGAGTGGGCGAACAAGATTCCTCGATCGGCTGCTCACATTTCGCGAGACCCGCTAGACCCCGAGTTTAATGTTGCGGCTGTAATCAAGCGGATGCGCGGCAAGAACTCGGGCATCAAGCGCGTGCTTCTCGACCAAGGCGTGGTCAGCGGCATCGGTAACATCTACGCGGACGAGGCCCTCTGGGCGGCAAAACTGCACTACGACCGCTCGGCCAAAGACATTTCGGCCGCAAAACTTGGCACTCTGATGAGCGAGGTGCAGGGCATCCTAGCTCGCGCAGTTGAGGCCGGCGGAACCAGTTTCGACGAGCAATACAAAAACGTAAACGGCGAATCGGGTTATTTCGAAGTGTCTCTGAATGCATATGGGCAGACCGATAAACCTTGTAACCGTTGTGGCACGCCAATTAGGCGCGACTCGTGGATGAACCGCGGTTCGCATTTCTGCCCAAAGTGTCAAAAACTCGCCCGCTAAATGGGGTAATTTTGTCTGACGGCATTCGCCGTTAATTTAAACGTTGCATAGGTGCGTGAAGCTTGTATCTGAAGAGCCTGACCCTCAAGGGCTTTAAGTCGTTCGCGCAGTCGACTACCTTCAACTTCGAGCCTGGCGTTACCGCCGTTGTCGGCCCGAACGGCTCGGGAAAATCCAACGTTGTTGACGCCCTCGCCTGGGTAATGGGTGAGCAGGGCGCAAAGACACTTCGCGGCGGCAAGATGGAAGACGTAATCTTCGCCGGTACAAGCACCAAGGGCCCACTCGGTCGTGCCGAAGTTCTATTGACCATCGATAACTCCGACGGCGCACTGCCGATCGACTACAGCGAAGTCACCATCAGCCGCACGCTGTTTCGCAACGGCGGCAGTGAGTACGCAATCAACGGGGATGCTTGTCGCCTTCTAGACGTTCAAGAATTGTTGAGCGACTCAGGCTTGGGCCGCGAGATGCACGTCATCGTCGGTCAGGGCCAACTAGACGGAATCTTGAAGGCGTCACCCGAAGAGCGTCGTGGTTTCATCGAAGAGGCAGCCGGTATTCTCAAGCACCGCCGCCGCAAAGAAAAGACTCAGCGCAAGCTCGAGGCCATGCAGGCCAACCTCACCAGACTCAACGACCTTGCCGGCGAAGTGAGACGCCAACTAAAGCCACTTGGTCAGCAAGCCGAAGTAGCCCGTCAGGCTGCCGGAATCGCCTCGGTAGTTCGTGACGCCAAAGCCCGCTTGCTTGCCGACGACATCGCAGCCCTTCACAATGCTCTAGAAGAGACCGCCAAAAGTGAAGCCGACCGAAAGGCCGAGCGCAACATTCTTCAAGAGCTGTTGGCCGAAAACACCGCGCGTCTTCACTCGCTCGAGGCGGCACAGGTTTCTCCTGAACTGGATGAAGCGCGCCAATTGGTGTTCGAATACGACTCGGTTACCGAGCGACTTCGCTCACTGCTCTCGATGGCTAATCAGCGCGTCGCATTGCTCAGCGCCCAATCAGAAAATGCGGCTGCTCAGGTTGACCCAGCGCAGATCGCTCGCGACGCCGAGAACGCCGAAGCCGAGGCTGTGCGCCTGGCTGCATCGGTGGAGACGCTCAAGGGTGCGCTCGCCGAAGCTGAGAAGACTCGCAACATTGCTCGCGATGCCCTCGAGAAGTTCGACAACCAAGCCGCTGAGCAAACCGCGCTCATCTCTCAGTTCGATCTAGAAAAGTCACGTTTGGCGAATGAGTCGAGTGTGGCCGAGAGTCGATTGGTGAGCATCCGTGAAGAATTGGCGCGTCACCAGGCCGCACTCGTTGAGGCGCAAAGCCGCCTAGATGCCAGTTCGGCGGAATACTCTGCCCTAGAAGCTCAACTTCAGGCCGAGGGCGGCAAGGGCGACAGCAATCTCGAACAGAGCTACGAGGCGGCACAGAAGGCGGTTGCCGACGCGGCTGCCAAGATCGAGCAGCTTCGCGAAGTGATTCACCAGGCCGAACGTGAACGCGATTCTCTCTCTGCAAAGCGCTCAGCGCTCAACCTCACGCTCGATCAAAAAGATGGTGCCTCGTCGGTCACCTCGTCTTCGCTGCGCGGTATTCGCGGGCTAGTGGCTTCGCACATGAAGGTAACCGCCGGCTTCGAAGCAGCAGTTGCGGCGGCACTTGGTTCTCTAGCGGATGCTGTGGTTGCCGACACCCGTGAAGACGGTCTTGCCGCCATCGAGCACCTCAAGAACAACGATGGTGGACGAGTCGAACTGATTATTGCCGATGTCGATGCCAAGGTTTCGGCTGCGAAGAGCGCTGGAGTGACCGGTGTTCGAGCCGCCACCGATGTGGTTCAGGCTCCGAGCGGCATTCTTGCCCTCTTGGCCGACATTTTGATCGTCGATGACATTGACGCTGCGCGTGCGCTGTATGCAAAGGACTCGAGCAGTGTCAAGCAGACGCTAATCACCCTCGAAGGCGATGTGCTCACCGCGAGCGTTATTCGTGGTGGCAGCCAAAGCAAGCCCTCCAAGCTGCAGCTCGTTTCTGAGCGCGATGCAGCCGAGGCCCGCTTGGCTGAAGTGAATGAGCAAATCGAAACGGCTCGCGGCGAATTGGCCCAAGCGCGTTCGACCGAAGAGGCTGCCAAGGCGTCGGCTAAAGCAGCGCTCGCATCTCTGAACGAGCACGATGCAACCCTTGCTTCGAATGCCGAAAAGCTGGGTCGCTTGCGCGTGCAGGTTGAGGCTCGTCAAGGTGAAGTAGACCGTCTTGCGACGGTCGCCTCGTCAGCCGAGCAAGGTATCGAGGCAGCAGAACTTGCCTTGAGCCAAGCCAGGGCCGCCCACGATGCCTTTGCTTCGAGTGAGAGACCGACCGTCGACGTTTCTGACCGCCACAGCTTGGTCGAGGCGCTCGAAAATGAACGTCAGAAAGAGCTGGATGTTCGTGTCGACCTCGGCGCGGCAGTCGAGCGACTTCGCGTTGAGCTAGAGCGCGCCGAAACTCTAAAAGCTCAGGTTGGCGAAGCCACGGCTGCTATCGAACGTGCCCAGGCCGCGGCCGCTGCCCAGGCCAAGGCGCTTGAAAACTCGCGCAAGGTTCTCGATGTGTTGCCGGCCGTCATGGATGCAGTTGCCGCAAAGTCTGCCGAAGCCAAGGTGAAACTCACCAACCTCGACGCTGCACGCCAAAACCAGTTCAGTGAATTAGTTCGTCTTCGTGGCGAAGTCGCAGAGACCCAAATGAAGTTGAGCACTCTAACTCAGAGCGTTCATGACATCGAGCTTGCCAACCACGAGAAGCGCTTGAACTTGGCAAACCTTGTAGGCAAGGCGCACGACGAACTCGGCCTAGAGCAGTCGGTCTTGCTCGCTGAGTATGGTCCAGACCAGATGGTTCCGTCAGACATCGATGGCGAACCTGCCACCGCCTACGACCGCGACGAGCAGGTCAAACGCCTTCGCGACGCCGAGCGTGTTCTCGAACGTCTTGGTCGGGTAAACCCACTCGCACTCGAAGAATTCGCTGCACTTGAACAGCGCCACAAGTTCTTGACCGAGCAACTCGAAGACCTCACCCAGACTCGAAAAGACTTGCTTCAGATCATCGACGACCTCGACGAAAAGATGAAGCACATCTTCGAAGAGGCATTCAACGACACCAGAAAAGCCTTCGAGCAGGTCTTCCCAGTGTTGTTCCCGGGTGGTACGGGTTCGATTTTCTTGACCGACCCTGAGAACCTGCTAACCACCGGTCTTGAAGTTACAGTCAAGCCGGTTGGTAAGCGCATCGAGCGCCTCTCACTACTCTCGGGTGGTGAGCGTTCGCTTGCGGCCGTCGCGCTTCTAATCGCAATCTTCAAAGCGCGCCCTTCGCCCTTCTATGTCATGGATGAAGTGGAAGCCGCCCTCGACGATTCAAACCTCGGTCGACTTCTCGAAATTTTCAAAGATTTGCGCGAAAACTCGCAGCTCATCATCGTCACGCACCAGAAGCGCACCATGGAGATCGCTGATGCGCTCTATGGAGTCTCAATGCGTCAAGACGGTGTCTCTGCCGTTGTCGGCCAGCGCTTCGAAAAAGAGAAGGCCTAATGGGTTTCCTTTTCTGGCGCAAAAAGAAAGACAAGGATGCTCCACAGGAGCAGCCGGTCGAAGTAGTCGAAGCGCCCGAAGCGCAATCTGAACCAGCTGTCGAAGTGCCTGTCGAGATTGTCGAAGCTCCCGAAGTTGAGCCCGTAGTTGAGCCAGTGGTTGAGATAGTAGCGGAGCCAAAGCCAGAGCCGGTGGTCGAGGTAGAGCCAGAGTCGGAGCCAATTGCCGAGGTTGTTTCTGAACCGACTGTTGAGGCAGAGCCAGAACCAATCGCCGAGGTTGTCCCTGAACCAGCAGCGGAGGTTGTTCCAGAACCAGTCCTAGAGGCCGTAGAACTCCCGAAGCGTTCGTTCATCAAGGGCATCAAGAGTCTTTTCACTCGCATCAAGTTCGACCCTGAGAACCTCGACGAACTCGAAGACGTTCTCATCCAGGCTGATTTTGGTCTGGCAGCTGCCGAGCGCATTGTCGAAGGAGTCAAGAGCCGCGCCAAGAAGCAGGGTGCCAAGAGCGAAGCTGAGCTCAAGCAGATTTTGCAAGACATCATCGCCGATAACCTCGAGCGCGACGACAAGGCCCTAAACCTCAGCAGTCAAAAATTGCCTTACGTGATTTTGGTCGTTGGTGTGAATGGCGTTGGTAAGACGACCACCATCGGCAAACTTGCCAAGTGGCTAAAAGAAGGCGACTGGGATGTTGTGATTGCGGCTGCCGACACATTCCGAGCCGCGGCTGTAGATCAAATTGCAACCTGGGCCGACCGCGCTGGCGCAACCCTGATTCGTCCAAAAACCGAAGGGCAAGACCCAGCATCCGTCGCTTTTGAAGCCACTGAAATCGCGGTGCGTGACCAGGCCGACATTTTGATCATTGACACTGCCGGTCGCCTGCAGAACAAAGTCGACCTCATGAACGAGTTAGAGAAGATTCGCCGCGTGGTCGAGAAGCAAGCCGTGATCGCCGAAGTTCTTCTAGTGATTGATGCAACTACTGGGCAAAACGGAATGGTTCAGGCAAAAGCATTCGCCGAGGTGGCCAAAGTCACCGGTGTTGCCCTCACAAAGCTTGATGGCACCGCCAAGGGTGGCATTGTTTATTCGATTCAAACCGAGCTAGGCATTCCCGTGAAGTTGGTTGGGGTCGGCGAAGGTATTTCAGATTTTGCGTTCTTTGACGCACGTGAATTCGCAAAGGGTCTAGTTAACTAGATTCAAGCAACCAAGGAGTTTTGTGTTCGGTAACCTGTCAGATCGTCTTGTCGAGACGTTTAGAAACCTGCGCACCAAAGGCAAGCTAACTCCCGCCGACATCGACGCCACGCTTCGCGAGATTCGTCGCGCACTGCTCGAGGCAGACGTAGCGCTCGAGGTAGTCAAGAACTTCATTACCGCTGTTCGTGACCGAGCTTTGGGCGATGAGGTCAGTAAGGCGCTCAACCCGGCTCAGCAGGTAGTTCAAATTGTGAACGACGAGCTCGTTGCCATTCTTGGTGGCGAGGCTCGCAAGATTTCTTTCGCAAAGAACCCTCCGACCGTAATCATGTTGGCAGGTTTGCAGGGTAGCGGTAAGACGACACTCGCCGGAAAACTTTCGAAGTGGCTAAAAGACCAAGGGCAAACCCCGCTGCTCGTAGCCGCAGACCTTCAGCGCCCGAACGCGGTAAACCAGCTGCAGGTTGTCGGTGAGCGTGCTGGCGTAGACGTTTTCGCACCTGAACCCGGAAACGGCGTAGGAAACCCCGTAACCGTCGCCAGAGACGCCATCAAACACGCAACCAAGAAGCAGTACAGCGTGGTAATCGTTGACACCGCCGGTCGCCTCGGCATCGACGAAGAGTTGATGAAGCAGGCGCGCGACATCGCCAAGGCTACTGACCCAGACGAAGTCTTGTTTGTCATCGACTCGATGATCGGTCAAGACGCGGTCAACGTTGCCAAGGCATTCCAGGATGGCGTAGGAATTACCGGTGTCGTGCTCACCAAACTCGATGGCGATGCGCGCGGTGGTGCAGCCCTCTCGGTTTCATCTGTCACTGGCAAGCCCATCCTCTTCTCGTCAACCGGTGAAGGCCTAGACGCCTTCGAGCCGTTCTACCCAGACCGCATGGCGAGCCGCATTCTCGACATGGGTGACGTTCTCTCTCTAATCGAAAAGACTCAGAAGGCGTTCGACGAAGATGAGGCCAAGCGCCTGTCAGAGAAGATGCTGTCTGAAACCTTCACCCTCGAAGACTTTCTCGAGCAGATGCAACAGCTTCGCAAGATGGGCAACATGAAGAGCTTGCTCGCCATGATGCCGGGCGCAGGCCAGATGCGTCAGCAGCTTGAAAACTTTGACGAGCGCGAAATTGACCGCACCGAGGCAATTATTCGCTCCATGACCCCCCGTGAGCGTCAGGAGCCGAAGGTTCTAAACGGCTCACGACGTCTGCGAATTGCCAAGGGTTCAGGCGTCACCGTTACCGAGGTCAATTCGCTGGTGAACCGCTTCGAGCAGGCCGCCAAGATGATGAAAACCGTTGCCAAGGGTGGAATGCCTCAGATTCCTGGCATGCCGAACATGCCGGGCATGGGTGGCGGATTCGTCGGCGGTGGAAAGTCGAAGAAGAACGACAAGGGCAAGAAGGGTTCCAAGTCTGGCAACCCGGCCAAGCGCGCGGCCGAGGAGGCTGCACGTCGTGCATCCAAGGATGTTGAACCGGGCGCAGGCGGATCGGCGTTCGGAATCTAGCCGAATCGCTTCGATATTGCGAGTTTGGTTGCCATCTACCCAGTTCTTCTGGCAGAATAGAGCGGTTGCCTTGTGTTTGACCCTCTAACCAAACACTGCCGGCAACCCCTAGAGCTTCTCTACCGAGTGTGCCCCCACGCTCACGGTGGAACTCGCCCAATACAACAATCAACAGGAGCATTGTGGCTGTCAAAATCCGCCTAAAGCGTCTCGGAAAAATCCGTGCGCCGCACTACCGCATCGTCGTTGCCGACTCACGCACCAAGCGTGACGGTCGCGTGATCGAAGAAATTGGTCGTTACATTCCGACCGAAAACCCATCACTTATTGAAGTCAACTCTGAGCGCGCTCAGTACTGGCTAGGCGTTGGCGCACAGCCAACCGAGCAGGTTATGGCACTTCTGAAGCTAACTGGTGACTACCAGGCTTCGAAGGGCGAGAAGGCCGTGAACAAGGTTCAGGTCAAAGAAGCCAAGCCAGAGTTCGTAGTTGACTCAGCAAAGAAGGCAGTTCTTCGTCCGAAGGAAGAGAAGAAGGCCCCAGTAGCCGCAGCAGTTGTCGAAGAGGCAGCCGTTGAAGAAGTTGTAGATGCACCTGTAGTTGAAGAAGCAGCAGTCGAGGCTCCGGCCGAGGTTGCAGCTGAAGAAGCTCCAGCTGCAGAGGCAGAGGTAGTTGCTGAAGAAGCTCCTGCAGCCGACGAGGCACCTGCCGCTGAGGAAGCTCCTGCTGCAGAAGCAGAAGCCCCAGCAGAAGAGGCTTAGTAGTCGTGCTAGCCGCTGCGCTCGAACACTTGGTTAAGGGAATCGTCGACCACCCGGAAGACGCTACCGTTACCGAACGCTCAACCTCTCGTGGAGATCTACTTGAGGTTCACGTTCACCCAGAAGATCTGGGTCGAGTGATCGGGCGCAACGGCCGCACCGCTAAGGCCCTGCGCACACTGGTCAATGCACTTGCCGATGGCAAGCGCGTGCGCGTTGAACTGGTAGAGACCGATTTCTAAGCAGACCGAGCTCCGTGTGGGCCGTCTGCTAAAGGCTCATGGCCTAAAAGGTGCTATCAAACTAGAGCTATACACCGACAGCCCGAACGAACGTTTTGTTCCTGGCGCGGTTCTCAAACTTCAGGTTCCAGAAACTTCCCAGTGGTTCGGCAAGACCGTAACCGTCGCCGAACTTCGCTGGTACAACCTAGCCCCGGTGATTTTTCTCGAAGGCGTAGAAGACCGTACAGCGGCCGAAAGCCTAATCAAAGCCATCTTGCTCATCGACACCGATGCGGCCGCCCTACCTCCCGAAGAAGACGCCTGGTATGACCACCAGCTCGTCGGCCTCAAGGTGGTTCGCGACGGCAATGTAATCGGCAAGGTTGTTCGAGTAGAGCACTTTCCGGCACACGATCTTCTTGCGGTCAAAACCGAAACTGGCGAGGTGCTTGTTCCATTCGTGAAGGCCATCGTTCCAGCTGTCGACATCGATGCTCAGACCGTTACGGTAACCCCGCCGGCCGGCCTCTTCGAAGAAATTGCCGACGACGAGACCGAAGAGCTCAGTGGCGACAAAGAGCCAGCCGCGCAGATCGAAGGCTGAGCAGCCATGCGCATCGATGCCATCACGATTTTTCCTGACTATTTCAACGCGCTAGAGCTCTCTCTGCTCGGCAAGGCTCGTGAAAAAGAATTGCTTGAGGTGCGCATCCACGACCTTCGCGATTACACCCATGACAAACACAAAACCGTAGACGACAGCCCTTACGGTGGCGGTGCCGGCATGCTCATGAAGCCAGAGCCATGGGGCGAAGCATTTGACGACATCTTGGATGCCGACGGCGAGTCGATCGTAATCTTCACGTCTCCGGCCGGCGAGCTATTCAAGCAGGCCACCGCAGCCGAGCTAGCCCACGCCAAGCACATCGTGTTTGCCTGCGGTCGCTACGAAGGTATTGACCAGCGCGTGGTCGACTTTGCATCGACCAAAGCGAAAGTTCGCATGATCAGCCTCGGTGACTACGTGCTAAACGGGGGAGAGGTCGCCGCAATCGCGATGATCGAAGCCATTGCGCGCCTGATTCCTGGCGTAATCGGTAACGCCGAAAGCTTGGTCGAAGAGTCTCACTCGGATGGACTTCTCGAGTACCCGTCATACACAAAGCCCTCAAACTGGCGTGGTTTCGATGTTCCAGAGGTTTTGTTGAGCGGAAATCACGCCCTCATCGCCAAATGGCGCAAAGAGCAACAGCTTGAACGCACTAAAAAAGTGCGTCCAGACTTGCTCGAAGACTAGTTCTTCTGGCACACTAGAGAGGTTGCTCGGATAAAGAGTGCTCTGCCGCAGGGGAGCCACCGGGAATTCAAGACGAACGAAAATAATGTTTTTGACCTGCGCGCGAAAACAGATTGTGATATCAAAATGCACATACTCGACTCAGTAGATGCCAAGAGCCTCAAGAGCGACATCCCAGCGTTTCGCGTTGGCGACAACGTGAAGGTTCACGTAAACATCATCGAAGGTAACCGTAGCCGTGTTCAGGTCTTCCAGGGCGTAGTTATTCGTCGCTCGGGCGAGAGCGTTCGCGAAACCTTCACCGTTCGCAAAGTTTCTTTCCAGGTGGGCGTAGAGCGTACCTTCCCAGTGCACTCACCAGTTATCGAGAAGATCGAGCTAGTAAGCCGCGGTGACGTACGTCGCGCCAAGCTTTACTACCTACGCGAACTTCGTGGCAAGAAGGCCAAGATTCGCGAAAAGCGCGACAACGCCTAAGTCGTTCACACCCTCGCTAGCGTTACGCTCAAATCATGAGTGATTTGCCGCAAGCCCCACTTCGTCGCAACCGGCGCGAGCGGGCTGAAAGCAACGGCGTGTTGGCCAAAATCACGAAGAAAATCAAGCGCAACCCTATTTTGTCGTTCCTTGTTGATGTTTTGGTCATCGTGGTCGCCGCTTTGGTGCTCTCGCTCATCATCAAAACGTTTTTGATTCGCTCGTTTTTCATTCCATCTGGTTCGATGATGGACACTTTGCAGATTGACGACCGAATCATCGTGAATGAGTTGGTTCCCGACCTTATCGCCGTCAACCGCGGCGATGTCGTGGTTTTTAAAGACCCAGGTGGCTGGCTTTACACCGAGCCTGAAAAGGTTGAATCTCGTGGCTTGGTTGGGCTAGGCGATTGGTTTATGGAGGCGTTTGGTCTCAGTGCCGCCGATTCGTCGCAACACCTCGTGAAGCGCGTCATCGGTGTCGGTGGCGACCGCGTCATCTGCTGCGACGCAGAAGGCAAGCTGACGATCAACGGCGAACCAATCACTGAGCCTTACATTCTTGAAGGCGTGAACCCTAGTGACAAAGAATTCGATGTCACTGTTCCCGAGAACATGTTCTGGGTCATGGGAGACAACCGAAGCAACTCAGAAGATTCGCGCTTCCACGGCGATTTGCCTAGCAAGGGTTTTGTTCCGAAAGATTCTGTCGTCGGTCGAGCGTTCGTGCTTTCATGGCCATTCGAGCGCTGGGCTTGGCTAGATAACTACCCCGATGTCTTCAAAAACGTCCCCAACAATTGAGTTTGAGCGTTCGCTTACCCAAGGTGGCGTTCGCTTCATAATCGGCATAGACGAGGTTGGCCGTGGTGCCGTTGCTGGCCCAGTAGCAGTCGGTGTGGCCCTAATCGACACTCATTCGCCAGCCTTCGCTGACATACCCTCAGGATTGCGCGATTCAAAGTTGCTGTCAGAGCGTCAACGTGAAGCTCTACAGCCGCTGATTGAAACGTGGATGCACGCCGGCAGTGTCGGCATGGTTCACGCCAGCGCCATCGACGAAAAGGGAATCGTTTACTCGCTTGCTTTGTCAGCAAGCCGAGGTCTCACGAGTTTGCTTGAGCAAGCCGGGGTGGCTGCCGCGATAGCTCGTGACGGGGCGGTCATTTTGCTCGACGGAACCCACAACTGGCTCGAGGGTCACACGGGCGGATTACCGGTGACCGTGAGAGCGAAAGCCGACCGCGACTGCGCGTCGGTTGCAGCGGCTTCGGTGTTGGCGAAGGTTGCCAGAGACCACCTCATGGTCGAGCTTGCTGCAGAGCATCCGGGCTATGGTTTTGAAGGCCACAAGGGTTACGCCTCAGAGCTTCACATCAAGGCCATTCGATCGCTTGGCCCTAGTGCTGTGCATCGAAAAACTTGGCTAACCAAAATTCTTTCGCAAGGGTAAACTGACATTCCAATGGACGAAAACGAATTCGAAGACTACGACCGCAACGCTGAACTTGCGCTCTACCGTGAGTATCGCGACCTCGTCGGAACCTTCAAATATGTGGTCGAAACCGAGCGTCGTTTTTACCTCGCTAACGAAGTTGACCTCAAACGTGTCGACACCCCAACCGACTTCTACTTCGAGCTAGAAATGCGCGATGTTTGGGTTTGGGACATCTACCGCACCGACCGTTTCGTGAAGACGGTGCGAGTTCTTTCGTTCAAAGACGTGAACGTCGAAGAGCTCTCTGGCAAGGCTTTCGAGCTGCCAAAGGCATTTACAGTCGGCGAGTAGCCCGACTTATTCACATTTTTTAAGCCACAACCCCTCGGATGCTCGACGCATGACATCGTTCATGCCATGTCAAACAACCGACGTCACATTCTCGGCCGCTACGGCGAAGAGGCTGCAGCAAACTACCTATCGGCACTCGGCTACGAGATAGTTGAGCGAAATTTTGCTTGCCGGGCGGGAGAGATCGATCTAATCGCCCGAGACAAAGACGCTTGGGTGTTCGTTGAAGTGAAAACTCGCTCGTCGAAGGGGTTCGGCGATCCGTTTGAAGCCATAACCGAACTGAAGCTGGCCAAAATGCGCAAGACGATTGCTCAGTGGCGGGCAGATCGGCAAGTTCACGCTCTAAAGCTGCGCCTCGATGCCGTGTCAGTGTTGGTGTCTCACGGTCGAGTTCACATCGAACATTTGAAACAGGTGGCCTAGTGGCTCTGGCAAGCGCATACGCCATGGCGCTACTCGGGCTAAAGGGTGTTCCAATTCTCGTAGAGGCAGACATTTCATCGAATCTGCCAGCATTCAATCTGGTAGGCCTGCCCGATGCCTCGCTGAGTGAAGCATCTTCACGGGTCAGGTCGGCTTGCAGCAACACTGGGTTCGGTCTTCCGGCGCGCCGAATCACGGTGAATTTGTCACCTGCTGCAGTGCCGAAGCATGGCTCGGCATTCGATCTAAGTATCGCTGTTGCAGTGCTGTGCGCCGCAGGTCACTTTTCGATTCGCCAGACTCAATCAAGCGTCTTCATCGGCGAATTAGCGCTAGATGGTTCGATTCGTCGAGTCAGTGGAGTTCTGGCAATGGTTCTTGCTGCGTCGCGAGCCGGGTTCGAGACGGTCTATGTGCCGAGCGCGAATCTTGCCGAGGCAAGTTGTGTTGAAGGCATCAATGTAATCGCCGTCAGGCACCTTGGCGAGGTGTTGAGAGGTTTCGGTGTAGCTACAAAACCCCACGGCAGCACCGAAATCGTGAGTGCCCCAACGATGGTTGCAAATGAACCCCAAAGGCTTTGCATGTCTGAAGTTCGGGGGCAAACCGAAGCGGTCGACGCGGCGGTTGTTGCAGCAGCAGGAGGGCACCACATGATTTTGGTCGGAACCCCCGGTTCAGGAAAGACCATGATTGCCCAACGAATGCACACGCTCTTGCCCGAGCTCAACCAAGATGAGGCCATTGAGCTTGCCGCTTTACGTTCGCTAGTGGGCCGACAGAGCTTTGACACCCTCGATTACTCTGCACCTCTCGAAGCGCCGCACCACAGTGCCTCGATGGTTTCGATAATCGGCGGCGGTTCGGGCGTGCCTAAGCCTGGTCTCGCGTCATTAGCCAGCCACGGTGTCTTGTTTCTCGATGAAGCACCAGAGTTTTCTGCGGTCACGATCGATGCCCTGCGCCAGCCACTCGAATCGGGTGAAATCACGCTTTCGCGGGCTACGGCATCCGTTCAGTATCCAGCTAAGTTTCAACTGGTGTTGGCGGCCAACCCCTGCCCCTGTGGCAAAGGGCAGCTAAAAACCGACGCATGCCAGTGCGCCGAGCGAGTCAAGGCTCGCTATCTAGCAAAGATCTCGGGGCCAATTCTCGATCGGCTAGACGTTCAGTTGTCGGTCAGGCCGGTTTCGGCAGCAGTGCTTTCGGTCGGCTCAGACTCAACCGAAACTTCGCAACAACTTCGATTGACAGTAGCCGAAGCCAGAAATAGAGCCGCGTCTCGGCTGAAGTCACTCGGCCTGAGTTTGAACGCCCAAGTACCTGGGTCACTGCTTAGAAAAGAACTACGTATCAACTCCGTCAGCACGAAATCACTCGATGACGCATTGCAACGCGGTCGAATCAGCATGCGCGGCTATGACAAGTGCCTAAGGCTTGCTTGGACCAACGCCGACCTCGGTGGCCGAAATGAACCGAATTCGGGTGACGTCGCCAAAGCTCTTTGGCTAAGGGGAGTTGCCAGTCAACTCACGTTGAGTCATGGTTGAGTCCTTGCAGGTTGCCCCAGCCGGTCGAGTGATAACGGCCGACGTGCAACCTACCGCCGAAGAGATAGCCGCAGTTTGGTTCAGCATCATTTGTGAACCCGGCGATGAATTTGCAGGCTACATCAGGCAATCGCTCGGGGTCTCAGAGGCTCTGCAAATGGTGAGAGCCGGCAACTCATCGGCGCTGGTTCGGCTACTCATCAGCGTGAATGCTCAAGATCTCGGCGTTGCCCGTTTTGGTGACCTAGACAAAGTGGCTGGCGAGGCGTTCGCCCGCTGGACGCCGCGCCTGTCACCCACTGCCTTGTCTCAGGGCTACGAGTGGTTGAAGCGTTCAAAGTCTTGGCTGATAACTCCCCAGTCTGAACTCTGGCCCGAAAATCTAAATCACCTCGGATGGGCGGCTCCCGCCGTGCTTTGGGGTCGTGGATCACCCGAGGCCTTGGTCGCTACCAACCTGTCGCTATCTGTGGTGGGTTCTCGTGGTGCCACCAACTACGGTTCATGGGTGACGGGCGAGTTAATCACGGAGCTAAGTGCATTCGACATCTCGATTGTCTCTGGCGGGGCTTATGGAATCGATGCAGCGGCGCACCGAGCAGCGCTCGCCGCCGACCTCACTACGATTGCCGTTTTGGCTGGGGGAGTCGATCGCCTATACCCCTCAGGTAACCATGAGCTTTTCGACACCGTCATTGAAAAAGGTGCCGTTGTTTCAGAGTTGCCACCTGGCGCAAGCCCAACCAAGTGGAGGTTTTTGCAGCGAAACAGGCTAATCGCAGCGCTCGCAGACGCAACGCTCGTGGTTGAAGCCGGCAGACGATCGGGGTCAATAAGCACGGCCAACCACGCCACAGAACTAGGTCGGCCAGTCGGCGCCATTCCCGGGCCGATCACCGCGACTAGTTCGCAGGGATGCAACCGGCTTATTCAATCTGGCCAAGCTGAATTGATTCAAGACGGCGCTGACTTATTGAACCTTCTCGGTCTTCACTCTCGGCTTTCACAACTTGAAGGCGACCCAACAGACCAGCTCGCACCGCTCGAAATCAGGCTCTTGGACGCCTTAACCACCAGGCCAACCGATCCAGCAAAGGTTGCGCAGAGGGCAGGGCTAACCATCATTGAAGCTAACGTGGCTTTTACCCAGCTGAATCTCTTGCAGTTAGCCATCAGCAAAGACGCAGGGTGGGCTCGCATCAGCGCAACCTGATTGTTGCTTGAAACGGCACAGAAATCGGGTTCGTTAGGTCGAAGTGAAACTACGCTCAAGAGTGTGAACGCCGAGAAAACCATTGCCGAGTTTGAGCAGCAGCTCGCCTCGGGGCGCGGGTACTCGGTAAACACTGTTAAGGGCTATGTCTCAGACATCCGCGAGTTTTCAGACTTTCTGGCTAAGCGAGGCGGTTCAATCGACGCAATAACGCTCGATGACCTGCGTGACTGGCTTTTTGACCTGACCCAAAAAGGGCTTGCGAAAAGCTCTATGGCCCGCAAAAGCGCATCGATAAGGTCGTTCACCGCGTGGCAGTTCGCCACCGGAAAGGCAGAGTCAGACCCTGGCTTGCGCCTTCGAACGCCAAAGGTTGGCAGATCATTGCCCAAGGTCGTCTCGCACGAGTCTCTCGCCACCGTTTTTGACCTGCTCAGCGCTAAGGCTGTTGCCGACAACCCACTGGGGCTACGCGACAAAGCCATCGTCGAATTGCTATATGCGACAGGCACTCGAGTCAGCGAAATAGCTTCACTGTCGACCGACGACATTGATGCGAGTCGTCAGTTGCTGCGAGTCATGGGAAAGGGCTCAAAGCAGCGCATGGTGCCTTACGGCCAGCCGGCCGCCGACGCATTAGAACAGTGGATTTCGGTGGGTCGCCCGCAACTGCTCAACGAAAAGTCGCGCAACGACCTGTTTTTGAATTCCAAAGGATCAAGGGTTGGCGTGCGACAGATTTACTCGGTGGTAGCTAATCTTCTTGCCGAAACTCCCGGAGGCTCGGCAGGCCCGCACTCGTTGAGGCACAGTGCAGCCACTCACCTTCTCGATGGAGGGGCAGACCTTCGCGCAGTTCAAGAGCTACTCGGTCACGCCAGCCTTGGAACCACTCAGATTTATACGCACGTGAGCATCGAGCGGCTCAAGTCTGGCTATCAAAACGCACACCCGAGAGCCTAAACCGAGCCTCGAGCGGCTATTTTGCTGGGCGCTAGCTCGCCAGTAAAACGCTCGGGTGACAGATAGCCACGGGGAGCCGTTCGAACTCCCCAGTGCAGGCAGGCCGCCTCGCAGTGCCCAGCCTTCGCGCCAAAACAAACTTTCGCGAATGATTCACCGGCTTGTAGGCTCTGCCCTACGGCTGTGTCTTTGGTCAGGCACGCAGGTTCAAACTCGCTCGATAACCCGTCGGAATGCCTTAGCACCACCACCGGGCGGCCAAACACTAATCCCGCGAACTGAACAACGCTATTGGTGGGGCTCACCAGACGGTCGCCGTCGCTGACTTGGTAGTCAACACCTCGATGGCCAGCACCCCAATCCGTTTCGGGTTGTCGAAACTTGCGAAAGCTTTCCCGGTCGCTCGAAAGCACAGGCAGCCAGAGAGCTTCTCGGCTCACCGACTGTCTCCAGAACGGCGCTCGAAGATCGAAATCTGCCACCGCAGCACGGTTTTCGAGAACGAAAACTCCAAAAATCGAAGTGAGGGCGAAAATACCTAGCATTAGGCGGCGCTTCGAGTCGAACATCCATCGATAATCGACGATGAAAACGCCGCACTAACAACCCTTCTCAAATCTGTGCAAAAGTCACGAGATTGGCTAGATTTCAAGGCAGTCGCCCTGTTAGACTTCTTTCAGCGGCATGTCGCTAAAGTCCCATGAAAATGAGCCTCTAGAAGCACGCCGACTTCGCGTGCCGATCAACATCAAGATCAACTCGGTCTAACGAAAGTTAGCTGATTCTTATGCGGCACCAGGTGTGAAGAGAATCCTCTCTTCGCGTTTAACTGAGTGGCGCTTCATCGCGCCGAAAAGGAGTACTGCCATGGCAGTAGTAACAGTTCGCCAGCTGCTCGACAGCGGCGTACACTTCGGGCACCAGACCCGTCGTTGGAACCCAAAGATGCGTCGTTTCATTCTGACCGACCGTTCGGGCATCTACATCATCGACCTACAGAAGTCGCTTGCTCACATTGACAGCGCTTACTCGTTCGTCAAAGACACCGTTGCAAACGGTGGCAGCATCTTGTTCGTAGGAACCAAGAAGCAGGCTCAAGAAGCCATTGCCGAGCAGGCAAAGCGCGTAGGCATGCCTTACATCAACCAGCGTTGGTTGGGTGGCCTATTGACCAACTTCCAGACCGTTCAGAAGCGTCTTGCACGCCTCAAGGAACTTGAAGTCATGGACTTCAACGACTCGAGCAAGAGCGGTCTAACCAAGAAGGAACTCCTCATTCTTCGTCGCGAGAAGGACAAGCTAGAGAAGTCACTAGGCGGTATCCGCAACGTCAACAAAACCCCAAGCGCAATCTGGGTTGTCGACACCAACAAGGAACACCTAGCCATCACCGAAGCCAAGAAGCTTGGCATTCCGGTGATCGGCATCCTAGACACCAACTGTGACCCAGATGAGGTCACCATCGGTATTCCAGGAAACGACGATGCAATTCGCTCGGTAGCACTGCTAACCCGCGTGATTGCAGACGCAGTTGCCGAGGGTCTAATCGCCCGTACCACCAAGAACGAAGAGGCCGCTGAGCCTCTAGCCGAGTGGGAGCGTGAACTGCTAGAGCAGAGCACCGCTGCCGCTGAAACCGTTGAGGCACCAGCTGCAGAAGTAGCAGCTGCACCTGCCGAGGCAGAGAAGGAAGCAGAGTAATGGCAAACTACACCGCAGCCGACGTAAAGGCTCTTCGCGAGCGCTCAGGCGCTGGCATGATGGACTGCAAGGGTGCTCTAGACGAAGCTAACGGCGACGTCGACAAGGCCATGGAAGTTCTTCGTCTCAAGGGACTAAAGGGCGTAACCAAGCGTGAAGGTCGCACCACCAGCAATGGTTTGGTTGTGGCTCGTGTTTCTGGCGGCGTAGGTTACCTAACCGAACTTGCCTGTGAGACTGACTTCGTGGCAAAGGCCGAGAAGTTCGTTGCACTGGCTGACCGCATCGCAGACGCAATCGTCGCTGCAGACGCACGCACTCTCGAGGCCGCACTTGCTGCACCTCTCGAGTCGAGCACCGTAGCAGACGTTATCAACGACGAAGCCGCAATCATGGGTGAAAAAGTTGAGCTACGTCGCGTTGCAGCTCTAGAAGACGCTGCAATCGATGCCTACCTACACCGCACCAGCAAAGACCTTCCACCACAGGTGGGCGTTCTTGTTGCTTACTCGGGCTCTAACGCCGAAACCGCTCACGACGTCGCAGTGCACATCGCAGCGTTCTCACCGAGCGTTCTTCGTCGTGAAGACGTGCCTGCCGAAACCGTTGAGACCGAGCGTCGAATTGCAGAAGAAACCGCTCGCAACGAAGGCAAGCCAGAGGCTGCTCTAACCAAGATCGTTGAAGGCCGCGTTACCGGTTACTTCAAAGAAAACGTTCTTCTTGAGCAGGACTTCGCAAAAGACAACAAGCAAAGCGTTGGCAAGGTTCTCGAGTCGGCAGGTGTGACGGTTTCGGCCTTCGTACGCTTCCGCGTCGGTGCATAACCAGCGAAAAATCACGGATAAGGCTCGGTCGATGACCGAGCCTTTTTCCTTATTTTGCCTAGGATAGAACAGGGAATGGAGGATCAAATGCCAACTAAGCGCAGAGTGCTTTTGAAGCTATCGGGTGAGGCCTTCGGAGGCGGCAGCCTAGGTGTGAATCCAGTCGTCGTTTCAGAAATCGCGAAAGAGATTGCTGAAGCAGCCAAAACCACCGAAATCGCCATTGTTGTCGGTGGAGGCAACTTCTTCAGAGGTGCCGAGCTGTCGCAGAGCGGTATGGACAGATCGCGTGCCGACTACATGGGCATGTTGGGCACCGTCATGAACGCCCTCGCTCTTCAAGACTTTTTGATTCAAGCCGGTGTTGACACCCGTGTGCAGTCGGCAATCACCATGTCGCAGGTTACCGAACCTTACATTCCCCTGCGCGCCATCCGCCACCTTGAAAAGGGACGCGTAGTGATTTTCGGTGCCGGTGCCGGCCTGCCATACTTCTCAACCGACACGGTTGCCGCTCAACGTGCACTTGAGATTCACGCCGTTGAGGTTCTCGTGGCCAAAAACGGTGTTGATGGTGTTTACTCGGCTGACCCCAAGAAAGATTCGAGCGCGAAGCTGCTCAAAGAAATCACTTACCAGGATGCACTCGTAAGAGGCCTCAAGGTAGTCGACGCAACCGCATTCAGCCTTTGCATGGACAACAAAATGCCTATGCGCGTCTTCGGAATGCAGGGCGCTGGCAACATCACCGACGCCATCAAGGGCAAAAAGATTGGAACCTTCGTTACCGCATAGGTGCGAAGAGGAATTGGAGACAAAAATGATTCAAACTGTTTTGAACGAGGCCACCGAGAAGATGGAAAAGGCCGTAGAAGCCGCCAAAGAGGACTTTGGAACTATCCGTACTGGCCGCGCCAACCCGGCCATGTTCCAGAAGATTGTGGTCGACTACTACGGCACCGGCACTCCGCTAGGCAACCTGGCCAGCATCCAAGTTCTAGAAGCCCGCAGCCTTGCGATTACTCCTTATGACAAGGGCGCTCTCATGAACATTGAGAAAGCAATCAGGGATGTTCCGAACCTAGGTGCGCAGCCAAACAACGACGGCACCGTGATTCGCGTTACCCTGCCAGACCTAACCGAAGAACGTCGCAAAGAATACGTGAAGCTTGCCAAGGCCAAAGCCGAAGACCACCGCGTTTCTGTGCGTAACATTCGCCGCAAGGGCAACGACGATCTTGCCGCTTTGAAGAAAGACGGAGCGGCGGGCGAAGATGAAATCGCACGCGCCGAAAAAGAGCTAGACACTCTTACCAAGAACTTCGTCGATGCCATCGACAACGCTCTAAAGCACAAAGAAGCCGAGCTTCTCGAGGTCTAATGTCGCAAACTCAGAGTGCACCGGGGGAGCGCAGCCTCTCTAAGTCGATTTTCTACGGACTATTGCTCGGTTTGGCGTTTCTGGGTTCGATTCTGTTCGTCAAGGCACTGCTACTTGTTCTTCTCGGGGCTGCTGTCGCGGCTGGCGCATGGGAGCTTTCGACGGCCCTGCGCAAGGCCGGTTGGTACGTTCCTAGGGTTCCGGTAGTCTTCGGCACTCTTGCAATCATGCCGGCTACTTTCTTTGGCGGTGCCGTCTGGCAATGGGGCATCACTGCCGCCATGATTTTCTTTCTGGTTCTTTGGCGCACCGTGCACCTGCTTTGGGAGAGACGCGAATCAATCACGCAATCTTTCACTAAATCGATCAGAGATTTCAGCGCTTCGGCGTTTGTAGTTATTTACCTGCCGCTTACCGCATCGTTCACAATTTTGCTGCTAACTCGCGAAGACGGCGCAGCCTGGGTGATTCAGTTTGTGGTTCCTACTGCACTTATCGACACCTTTGGCTATCTCGTCGGCCGAAAGCTCGGCAAGACACGCATCGCACCTGGGGTTAGCCCAAAGAAGTCGCTCGAGGGTCTTTTGGCGAGCATCGTGGCTGGAGTGACATCTTCTGTTCTGCTGATGGTTTTCGTTCTTCAGCACCACTGGTACTGGGGCTTACTCAGCGCCAGTGTCATTTTGCTTGCCGCAGTGTTTGGCGACCTCGCCGAGTCGCTCATCAAGCGCGATTTGGGAGTGAAAGACATGTCAACTTGGCTGCCGGGTCACGGTGGCATGATGGACCGCCTCGATTCGATGCTTCCCGCCGGCCTCGTTATGTATTTGTTCGCGACACTGCTCTTTCCGATTAGTTAGGCGCAGCATCCATGTCATTTCCTTTTCCACATGCAAAGCCAAACAAGCTCGGTTACAAGCCCGCTGAGGTCGATGATTTTATTGCCGAATCGCGCGAGGTTTTCAACTCAATCCAGATTGACTCGATTCCGAATATTCGAGAAAAAGAGTTCACGCTCGAAAAGGGCGGCTACTCGGTTAGCGCGGTGGATGCTGCGCTGGACAGACTCGAAGACACCTTCGTCGCGCGCAAATTGCAGCGGGTTCTCGACGCTGGGCAACTCGACGACCTTCTCGACAGGTTGAATGACCTCAAGGTGCTTTTGGTTGGACGAGTCGAACGCCCAGCGCGAAAGCGTTTTTCAACAACTGGCTACATTTTTCGGGGCTATAGCCGAAAAGAGGTCGACGTATTCATCAAGCAGGTGAAGGCTCACCTCGATGGTGAAAAGAAAATGTCGGTTGATGCCGTTAGAAAAGTGTTATTCACACCAAAAAGGGGCGGTTATGTTGAAAGCCAGGTCGATCTTTTCATCGATAAAGTCGTTGAGCTTATACAAATTGAAAAAGTTCTCTAGAGCACTTGCGACTCTTTCGTTGTTGGTGGCTTTCACCGCAACCGGGGGAGTGCACGCCGATGCGACCACCCAGGTTGAACAAGCCCCCGTTGTTGTCACCGCCACGAATGCTGCTAAAGCCGTGGCCAAACTCGTCGTAAAGGGGCGTGCTCCAAAGACCGGTTATGACCGAGATCTTTTCTCTGACGGCTGGGGAAAAATCGGCTCTTGCGACGCAAGAAATTACGTCTTAGCTCGCGATTTAAAGAATATTTCTTGGCGAGCCGGCGAGACCTGCATTGTCGAGTCTGGTGTGCTCAACGACCCCTACACCGGCAAAAAGATCAACTTTCTTCGCGGCCGTTCAACTTCAATCAAAGTTCAAATTGACCACGTGGTAGCGGTCAGCGATGCATGGCAAAAGGGTGCTCAAAAGTGGAGTTACGCCAAGCGCTATAACTTCTACAACGACCCGTTAAATCTGCTCGCCGTTGATGGCCCAACTAATGGCTCAAAGGGCGACGGCGACACGGCCACCTGGTTGCCACCAAACAAGTCGTACCGTTGTGCCTACGTGGCTCGTCAGGTAGCTGTGAAACTCAAATACGGTGTTTGGGTTACATCGGCAGAGAAGTCTGCAATGAGCACAGTTTTGTCTAAGTGTCCGACCACTTCATTGCCCACAAAATAGCCCGCTGGTAGACTGGCATTTTGAGTCTGCGAACGAAGCCGAGGTGATTTCATGGGCCGCTATGCCGCCGATGTTGACACACTCTCAGCCAAGATTCGCAAAGCGATCGTCAAGCAGTTCAAGTTAGAACACATCGATTTTGACGAGTTGAAAGTCAAAAACCGCAAAAGGTCATTTGCCTACGCAGGTTTCTTTTTCACTACTTCGATAGTCGCCGTAACCATCGTCGATCCATATTCTGCTGCACTGGCTAATAGCGCCTACTGGTATTACCCAGCCGAGAATGGTGAAACCGACGAGCAAATTTATGGCTGGAAGAGCACACAGACCGTTTCATTCTCGCGAGGGAAATTCAAAGTTGTAACCGGCCAAGCTGCGGTCGAGCTATTTGTCGACATCGCCGACATGCCAGACCCAGGTACCGCAAAGGCCTATGCCTATGAGCGGGTTAGCAAGATGGGCTGGGGGCGCGACCAATACTCGTGCCTTGTGAAACTTTGGGAACGTGAATCGAATTGGCGCCACACGGCTATGAACAAAAGTTCAGGTGCTTACGGCATTCCTCAATCACTTCCTGGTATCAAAATGGCCAGCGAGGGTAGCGACTGGCTAACCAACCCAGAAACTCAGATTCGATGGGGTCTCGGCTACATCAAGGGGCGTTACTCAACCCCATGTGGTGCACTGGCCCACTCAGATCGACTCGGGTGGTACTAGTGCCTAGATCGAATCGCCCCAAGCGCTCCAAACAAAGCAAAGCCGAAGAGCCTGAGAT
>JACCDH011292478.1_pt1 | contig 26430 bp, 26 predicted proteins | sample 7442481 | NCBI WGS metagenome assembly JACCDH01 (sample SAMN15323433, study PRJNA562643) | freshwater metagenome | isolation source: river surface water | place: USA:Blue River Watershed | collected 2017-08-15 | reverse complement strand
TCAATGAACAGATCGTGATGCTGCCGGTGACGTCAGGTGGCAGCAAGCTGCCGTTCCAGACCACGATCTTCCGTCCGCCGGGCGAAGGTCCTTTTCCGCTGCTGCTGATGAATCATGGCAAAGAGCGAGGCAACCCGTCGCTGCAAAAGCGCGACCGCTTTCTTGCGATGAGCCGCGAGTTCGTCAGGCGCGGCTATGCGGTGGTCGTGCCCATGCGCAAAGGCTTTGCCAAATCGGGCGGCAGCTACAGTGATTTCGGTTGCAACATGACCGATAACGGCCAGCAGCAGGCCGACGACATCGAATCGGTGCTCACCGCGCTGGTACAGCAGCCGTGGGTGGACAAAGATCGCATCATCGTCGCCGGTCAGTCCTACGGTGGTCTGGCCACGATGGCCTTTGGCACGCGAAATTTCCCCGGCGTGCGTGGACTGCTGAATTTTGCGGGCGGGCTGCGCATCGATGGCAGCAGCTGCGACTGGAAACAATCTCTGGTCACAGCATTCGGGTCGTACGGCGCGCGCACGACACTGCCCAGCCTGTGGTTCTATGGCGAGAATGACAGTTACTTCGATCATCCGCTGGCCGAGCGATTGCAGCAGTCCTACCAGTCGGCGGGCGGTCCGTCGCGGCTGATCGCCTATGGCAAGTTCAAGAATGATGCCCACGGCATGATCGGCAGCCGCGATGGCCTGCCCACCTGGCTGCCCGAGACCGAGCACTTCCTGAAAAGTCTAGGCATGCCCACTCAGCCGACGATCGCCATTGCAGACACGCCGCGACTGCCGGCCACCAGCTTTGCAACCGTCGAGAACATCGCTGCAGTGCCTCATCTGACGGACAAGGGCCGTGCCGGCTATCGTGATTATCTGGGCAAGTCGGCACCGCGCGCATTCGCACTGTCCTCGACCGGCGCATGGAGCTGGGCGGAAGAAGGCGACGACCCGGCTGAGCGCGCACTGGCCAGCTGCCAGAAAAACAGCACGACCGCCTGCCAGCTGTACTCCATCGATCACGATGTGGTCTGGAGCAGTACCGCGTCGAGCCTGATTCCCCCGGTCTCGGTCAACTGATCAGCGCGGGATCAGTCGCGGCTGGCCAGCACCACAGTATCGGTGTTGGCCAGTCGCTCGCGCAGCCGCTCGGTAGTGCGAAAATCATGTCCGAGAATCACGCGCAGTTGCGTGTCGCCCTGCTGATAATTCGGGCGCAGCTGCGCGGTGATGCCCAGCGCTTCCGAGAGCTCCCTCGCGGCCGCGTAGCGATGCTTGGCGTACTCGATGCGCGTCGTGGTCACGCTGAACTCCTCATGATTAATCACACGGATCACCTGCCACTGCGACCCGGTGATCAGGTCGCGCAAGGATCGCGCGAGGCGGGGAATGCCATTCCCGTTGGCCAGCTCGATGCGCAGCTTGCCGCCCGCCGGAGCAGCATCTTGTCCGGCAGAAGCCACCGGCGTGGTGACGCTTGTCTGAGTGGCTGCGGTCGCTGCCGGCACCACTGTCGCGGGCCTTTCTGTAGCAGGCCCGGCAACCGGTGTCACGACGTGCTCCCCAGCCGGTGAAGGACTCATCTCTGCGATGCGTGGCAGCTCGCAGCGCATCGGCTGGGGCGCACTGGCCACATCCGCGGCGAGCGGACGGATCAGCTGATAGACGCCTTCGCTCACCTTCTGCACCGGATTGCGGGGCAGAGCATTCGCCTCGGCAGGCCGGGGCAGCGGCGGTACGGCGACCACTTCAGTGACGGCCTCGGTGTCCTGTGGTTCGCCGAGTTTCTCTCTCACCAGCGCGAGCTTGCGCCGCACAGCATCGTTGTCGGGTGCGAGCGCAAGGGCTCTCGACAGCCAGTCCTTTGCCTGAACATAGTCGCCCTTCAGATAATGCGCATGACCGAGATTGGCCAGCAGGTGCGGCTGGTCGGGGTGCGCGTGCGCCAGTGTGCTGAGCATCGTAATCGCCTGGGCGATATCGCCCCGGCTGGCCGCGATCACCGCGAGCGCATTCCGGGCCTCGGTATGCGCAGGATCGAAATCCAGCGCGCGCCGGTACGCCCGTTCGGCATCGTCCAGACGGCCCTCGCGCTGCAAATGGCGGCCCAGCGCATGAAAGGCGGCGGCAGAATCCCCCCCATCCTGAATGCGCGCATGAGGAACGATGCGGGGCGACTGCGCTCCGAACGCAGACTGAGATGCCGGCTGCTGATGCCAGGGCAGCCATGCGCAGCCCGTGATCAGGCTCGTGCTCAACAAAACAGGTAAAAACAGGGGCGTGTTTTTCATTGTTTCCTCTCAGTTGGATAATCGCCTCGCCTCGCGTCACTCATTGCTGGCCGGTCAGCGCCGGTAACAGCACACGATAGATCTGCATCGCTGCCGGCCCCACCAGCACCAGCATCAGCGTCGGAAAGATCAGGAAGATCAGCGGGAACAGGAGCTTGAGCGAGATCTTCGCGGCCGCCTCCTCGGCGCGCTGCCGGCGCTTGGTGCGCAGGTTCTCCGAATGGATGCGCAGGGACTCGCCCATGCTGGTACCGAAGCGATCCGACTGGATCAACATGGCGACCAGCAGATCAATGTCTTCAACGCCGGTGCGCAGCGCGAGATTGCGCAGCGCCCGCTCCTTGGTGAAGCCGGCGCGCAGCTCCATGGTCACCAGCTGCAGTTCTTGCCCGAGCTCGCGGCTCTTGATATGGATCTCGTCAGCGACCCGGTTGAGCGAGGCGTCGAGGCCCAGACCGGCCTCGACACAGATGGTCAGCAGATCCAGTGCATCCGGAAAGCTGTCGAAGATTTCCCGCTGGCGCTTCTCGATACGATGCCTGAGCAGGATGTTGGGCAGGTAATAGCCGATGCACGCGCACAGCAGCAGCACGACCAGTACCTGCGCCGGACCGTCGGCGAAAAGGCCCTCACCGCCATAGAGCATGCCGAGCAAAGGCAGCAGGATGGCCAGCGCCGTCTTTGCGGCAAAAAACAGATAGGGTGCGGAGCGGTCACGCCAGCCGGCATTCATGAACCGAATGCGCATCGGCGAATTTTCCCAGCCTTCTGCGGGCAGCCCCAGCCTGGCCAGAGGACGGCTAAGCCATACTGCGCGCGCCATCCATGGATGCTCGTCCCCCGAGTCCAGCGCCGCCCTGCCCTCCTGCTGCAGGCTGGCCATACGCCGCCGGAATTTGTCAGGCATCAGCAGCCAGGCAGCCGCTGCCGCGATCGCCGCCCAGAGGATGAACACCGCCGTCAGGAACAGCAGGGATTGCGCAGTCATGATCGCTCCTTCACGATCGGGTTGATGAAGGCATCAGACATGGATGCGCACGATAGAGCGCATCCACATCACACCGAGGAACATCATCACGCCGGCCGCCACCAGCATGTTCGGCCCCGCCGGGTCCTCCAGAAAACGTTTCAGATAACCGGGGCTCGTCAGCGAGAAAACGCCAGACACGCCGACCGGCAACAGGCACAGGATCCACGCGGACAAACGACCCTCGGCAGACATCACGCGCACATCGCCCATCAGCTTCAGCCGCTGCCGCACGAGCAGGCTGACCTTGCTCATCAGCTCGGACAAGTTGCCGCCTGCCTCGCGCTGGATCAGGATGGCGATCACCAGGTACTGCAGATCGGGCAGCGGGACGCGGCCGGCGAGTCGTTGCAGCGCATCGGCCATCGGCAGCCCGAAATTCACCTCATCCGACACAATGCGAAATTCTGCGCTGATGGGAAGCGGCATCTCATCGGCCAGCATCTGCAGTGTCGCAGGCAGCGCATGGCCGGCACGCAGGCTGCGGCTGATGAGATCAGCGGCCTCAGGGAGCTGCTGTTCCAGCATCCCCAGCCGCTGGCGGCGCTGATGCATCACTACCAGCCAGGGCAGCAGCGAGGTAATGCCCACGACCAGCAGCAACAGCACCACGGGCAAGGCAAGCAGCAGCGCCAGCGCAACACCCATCGCGCAGGCACCGGCCTCGATGGCGAGAAACACCGGGACTGACCATGACGCACCGGACTGCTGCAGGAAGGTGTGCAGCCTGAACGTTCCGGGAAGCCGCCGCAGCAACGCGTCCAGCGGAGCGGACTGTGCCAGCCGCTGTTCTTTCAGCAGGCTGACGTTACCGGTCTCGCCGTTGCGGGACTGCGATCGCACCTGCTGCAGCCGCTTGCTCATGCGTCGCGCCGCGCGGCTCTGCGTGGAGAACCACCACTGCCAACCGGCCTCAATTGCCAGCGCCACCGCAATGAACACGAGGACCGCGAAAGCATAGTAAAGAAAGTCCATGGCCGCTCTCCTTGAGAAAGGTCGGTCTAGTCGAAGACCCGGGCCGGGTCATAAATGGATTCCGGTACGGCCGCGCCGAATTCACGCAGTCGCTTGTCGAACTGCGGATACACTCCGGTCGCGCAGAACTGCCCGAGTACCTTGCCCTCGGCGCTCACGCCGCTGCGCTTGAACTGGAAGATTTCCTGCATGGTGATGGTGTCGCCCTCCATGCCGTTGACTTCCTGCAGGCTGACCAGCTTGCGGCTGCCGTCGGTGAAACGCATGATCTGTATCACCACCGTGATGGCCGACGCGATCTGCTGCCTGACCGCACGCTGGCCAAGATTGGCATTGGCCATGCCGACCATGTTCTCCAGCCGCGCCAGCGCATCGCGCGGCGAGTTCGCATGGATCGTCGCAAACGAGCCCTCGTGACCGGTGTTCATGGCCTGCAGCATGTCGAGCGCCTCGCCGCCGCGCACCTCGCCGAGGATGATGCGGTCCGGTCGCATGCGCAGTGCATTCTTCACCAGCGCGCGCTGCGGTATCTCGCCCTTGCCCTCGATATTCGGCGGCCGCGTCTCGAGCCGGACCACATGTGGCTGCTGCAGCTGCAGCTCGGCCGCGTCCTCGATGGTCACGATGCGCTCGTCGGTGGGAATGAAGCCCGACAGCACATTCAGCAGCGTCGTCTTGCCGCTGCCCGTGCCGCCCGAGATCAGGATATTCACCTTGGCCCGGGCCAGTGCATCGAGCAGGGTGGCAATCGGCGGCGTCAGGCTCTGGTACTTGATCAGATCGTCCATGGTCAGCGGCTTGACCGAAAAGCGGCGGATGGACAGCATCGGGCCATCCAGCGCCAGCGGCGGGATGATCGCGTTGACCCGCGATCCGTCCGGCAGGCGCGCATCGACCATCGGGCTGGATTCATCAATGCGGCGCCCGACCCGGGACACAATCTTCTCGATCACCTTCAGCAGGTGCGCATCATCATTGAACGTGATCGGCGTCAGCTCGAGCTTGCCGCGCCGCTCGACATAGATCTGGCTATGACCGTTGACAAGGATGTCGGACACGGAAGGATCGGTCAGCAAAGGCTCGAGCGGACCGAAGCCGAGCATCTCGTTCTGCATGTCGAGGACAAGCTGGCGGCGCTCGGCCTGATTGACCATGATCTTTTCATCATCAATGAGTCGCTCCACCAGATGCGACAGCTCGCGCCGCAACTGTTCGGTCGACAGCTGCTGCAAACGCTCAAGGTCGATGCGCTCCAGCAGGGTCTGATGCAGGTGCTTCTTCAGCTGCTGATACGAGACCGAATGAAAATCCATCTCAGTCGCCAGTGAGGGCTTGATCGGTGCTACGACGGCGAGTCTTTCGCGGTAACTCATTCATTCATCTCCCTGCGGGCGGACGGACGGTCTCACCCAAAAGATCATGCTGCAAACAATGCGGCTCAGCAGCTCTGCCCTGAAGGCCGCGCGGATATCGCCTTGCTCAGTGGGCCTGCTGCCCGGAGGGACTGCGCACGAAGATTCGTCGGATGATGCTGCCGGTGGATGGCGTATCACCGTCCACCAGACGATTCACCCACTCCGCGAGGCTCTTGGAGATCGAGCTGCTGCGGGCCAACTGCAGTACCGGCACTCCCTGGTTGATGGATTCGTTTGCGACCTCGTAGTTGTTCGGCACGCGGTGCCCGACCCGAAGCTCAAGCACGCGCTCCAGCTCGGCGACCGTCACGGCCGCTGAATTCTCAAAGCGATTCAGCGTGAGCTGTATCTTGTCGCGCCGGTAGCCGAGGGATGAAAAAATATCCATCAGCCGGCGTCCGTTACGCAAATAAGGCAGTGACTGCTGCATCACCGGCAGGATCAGGTCAGAGCTGTCGAGCGCACGTATGCTGACGGCGTTCACTTGCCGCCCCATGTCGATGACGACGAAGTCGTAATGGCGGCGCGCGATCTGCATCACGCTCTCGAACTGATCGGGACGGATCTCTTCATCCGGGTTGGGATTGTCAGACGCTGCCAGCAGGCTGAAACCGGAGGACACATGCAGCGTGCCGGACTCGAGCAGGTTCACATCCAGCCGCGCACCGGCGGCACAGACATCAGCAAGCGTCATCGGCGGCTTCTGGTCGGACACATAGAGCGCGGCATCGCCGAACTGCAGGTTCAGGTCGATCAGCAGCACGCGCTTGCGCCCGAGCGTGGCCAGCGCGTGCGACAGGTTGGAGGCAATGAAGGTCGCGCCGCTGCCGCCCTTGCAAGAGACAAAGGACAGTATCTTCCCTTCGTCTGCCGCAGCGGTGTCGATTTTTTGCAAGATGCGCTCGATAGCCACCTGAATATCGGACTGCAACACCGGCAGCGGCAGCACTTCTCTGACGCCCGCGCGCATGGCGGCGATCAGCGTCTCGGGCGAACGATCCGATGACAGCATCATCATCAGCGCCTTGGGAAACTGCAAGGCCAACCGCTCCAGCATCGCCACCCCCTCACCCGGGAAGCTGGCAGCATCGAAAATGATGAGGTCCGGTGCCGTCGTCGCGGCGAACCCGGCATCGGCCTTCATGCTGGGCAGTCCCGGCAGGGCGATCACGGGCGGATGCAGGCGCTCGCAGGCTCGGGTGACCAGCGTGACCAGCTCGGTGTTGGTGGAGAGAATGAAGGCTTTCATCATCGGTCGGTTCCCTTAGGGGTCTTGCTTCGCAATGTCGCTGTTCAGCCGCATTCGGAGGAATCCATCGCTTCCCGGCTGAGCGTGGTGGAAAACGCCGGCAGCGGGATCACCATGGGCACGAAGGGCACGACGGTCTCTATCTTCATTTCAGGCGCAATGGACACCGTGACCGACCGGCAGGCAGCGCCCTCGCTGCCACTGGCCGTGCAACCTGACGGGGAATAGCTGACCGTGACATTGGCTTCGGTCAGCTTCGGCATCACGGTCTGCATGCGCTGCACGATGCGTGCATCATCCAGGCCGCAGACGATCGCAACCCGTGCACCGAGTGCGGTCGCTTCGTTGGCAGAATTCATCAGGTAGAGCACGCGCCCCAGCTCGAATACACCAAGCAGCAGGAGGAACAGCCCGCCGAACGCCGCGACCAGCGCAAACTCGACCACGGCCGCACCGCGCTCATCGTGGTTGCGGTAACGGAGGCGGCCGCCACGGCCGCGGGGATGAAATGTGCGCGTCATCATCCCGCCTGCCTCATCACGGCCTCGATCGGCCCCAGCGTGATCGTCGGGGTGGTGACGACCAGCGGCAGGCCGATGAAAGGCAATGCATAGCCCTCGATACGCACGGCGACAAGATGTATCGTTCCCTCCCCGGTCGCCACGCTGCGGTAGCTTCCCTGACTGCTTCCCTTGCAGCCGCTCCATTGCTTGCGGTCGCACACCTTGACCTGTGCGGCAGACAGGTTGGGCACCAGCGTCGGGCCAGTGCAATCCACATTGCCATGCACGGCGAGGCAGCGCGCATCCTCGACCAGCGCGTCATAGCCCTCACTGTCGGGGGCTTGCAGGGAGAGCAGTCGTGCCGACGCCCGCACCGACTTGACCAGGGTGTTGTACTGATAGATCGCGCGACCGAACTCAGTCACACCGAAGGCCAGCAACAACATCGGCAACAGCAGGATGGCGAACTCGACGGCGGCAGTGCCCCGCTGACGGCGGTGCTTACCGGCGACGGTGCGAAGGAAGCGAGGTGTTGCGGGCATCATCGTCACCTCACTTCACCAGTGTGGCCACCAACGGGCCCGTCGCATCCGAGCCGCCCGGCATACCGTAGGACGCACAGGGACTGTTTGCAGCCTTCGCATCGCCAAGATATTCCAGCATCATGCGCGGATATTGCACTCCGCCGCCCCCGCCGCCGCCAAGGTTGTTACTGATCGGGTGCAGCAAAAAGAAGCAGCCCCAGGAAACGATCGGCATGGTGTTGTTCACCACGTTGCCGCAGTCCACGAGCGGTGCCGGCATCACGCGCCGGTCCTGTCCGTGTTCCTGAAGGAAGGCAGCGTCCTTGGTGGTACCCCGTGTCTTCAGGCCGGTGAGTGAATCACCTTGGTAGGGTGCGTGGGCCGCGCGTCTTGCAGCGAAATCTGCAAACGCGTCACGACCAGCACTCCAGGTCGCCGCGTTGTACGCGTAGCCGCTGGCGTCGGGCGGTGAGTCGTCCGCATTGACATTGCCCTGGTAGATGCCAAACCGGGTGTTGTAGTCATTGCCCAGCGATGCGATCGCGCCGCTCTCGCCAACAAAGGCGCCCGCGGCGGGCACGTTACACGCCCCACCACCGCGCAACTGCGACGCGATCTCGCTCGCACCACCGACCGGGGGCGTGAAATCGATCCATCGGAAGACACTTTGTGCATTACCTTGGGTGTCATTCGGATCGACCGCACCCTGATACCAGTTTCCTTCGACCAGGTTCGTGACATTGCTGCATACGCCAACCGGCAGGGAGCAGGTAGATTGCGATGGCTTGAGTGTCGCCACCGCCGACGCACTCACCTGTTGCGCATCGATCGCGCCACCGGGCAGCGCATTGAGCACCTGGATGAACCAGGTCGGTATGCCGGTACGCACGGAGGTGCAGCGTACATAGCGGATGTTCTTCGGCGCACCGGCCACTCCCGTGCGGGGCGCATACGAACCGGCGCTGTTGTCGGCGCTGAACTCGATGCTGCCTGCATCGCCGAAGCTCACCGCACTGGCCTGAAACAGCGCCTTGTGACGACCACCGGCCGTGCTGCCTGCGGCCTCGGCCAGCAGCAACTGATTGTCGTTGGCGCCGGTGAGTTCCTGAGCGGCGGCCAGCGCGCAGGCATCCGCGCTGTTCTGCAGCTCGCTCTTGACGACGTAGAGCTTGCCCAGATCGAGCGCCAGCCCCGTGATGCCGACCATCGCCAGCATCGCAATGCCTACCAGCACCGCGACGGCACCGGATTGCTTGCGGCGGCGGGGTAGCCTGTGCAAACGATGCATGGGCATCATGATCCCTCTCCGCTCAGCGGCCGACGCCGATGACAAAGCTGTTGGTGTTCTGCGCCGGCTCCTTGAAGCTGCTGCGGTAGGTGCCCACCGCTTCACGCGCTGCGTGGCCATCGACCGCTTCGGGCACAGCCTTTTTGCCGGCATCGGGGTTGAGCGTCTGGCGCGCTGCGGCCATCCGCGCCGACTCGCCGAACTGGCGGTCCCAGTGAGTGGTGGTCTGCACGCAGCCCCCCAGGATCAGCGAGACACTGCCCGCGAGAATGCTGATGGTCATCTGCCTGTTCATCGCTGCTCTCCTTATTTCACTTCAAAGCCTTCGGCACCGGGACGCGGGCTGCCGGCCGGATCGGGTTTGCCTTCCAGCTGCCCGCCGAGGAAAAGCTCGCCACGGCTTGGATCCTTGTGGCCATCGGTCGGCAGGCGGTAGCCGTCGCCGAGCGGTTTCACGAGGCGCGGCGTGACGACGAACACCAGCTCGGTTCGGTCCTGCTGGAAGTCCGTGCTGCGGAAGAGCGCGCCAATCAGCGGTATCTCGCCGAGGATGGGAAAGGCCTTGATATTGGCAGTGCGGTTGTTCTTGATCAGCCCGCCGATGGCGAAGCTCTGGCCATCCGCGAGCTGTACTGTGGTCGAGGCTCTGCGTGTCGTGATCAGCGGCAGCAGCGCGGTGGCATTGTTATTCGCGCTGGTGATGCCCACGCCCTCGCGCGAGAGCTCGGAGACTTCAGGAGAGACCCTCAGGTTGATGCGGCCGCCCGCCAGCACCGTGGGGGTGAATTTCAGGCCGACGCCGAATTCTTTCTCTTCGAGCGTGATGCGGTTGGTCAGCGTGTCCTGAGCGACCGGTATCAGTATCTTGCCGCCGGCCAGAAAGCTGCCCTCCTGTCCGCTGATGGCCATCACATTAGGCTCGGCAAGTATCTTCACCAGCCCGTCTTTTTTCTCCGCTTCTACCGTGAACTTCGTGCCGGTCGCACGTTCGATGGTGATCGCTCCCGCGAGCTTGTTGGTCAGGAATTGCGAGAGCATCCCGTAGGTCCACATGCCACCGCCCACACTGCCCTGCACACCGGCGCCCAGCTTGTCGATCAGGGTCTTCGAAACCTCGGCGATCTTCACCTCAAGCATCACTTGCTGGGCGCTGCCGACCGTCAGCAGATTGATCACCCGAACCTGTTGCTGCACCAGATTGGTCTGGATCTGCGCGGTGGTTTGCGTCGTGTTCTGCGAGGCCATGCCTTCCTGCTGTGCGGCGGTGCTCATCGTCGAGGGGCGGCGCACATAGGCAGTGGCGAGATCGACCGCGCGTGTGACCGCGATGGCATCGCTCACCGTGCCCGACAGGACGAGGCTGTCGGCCGCTGCAGTGACGCGGATGTCCTGTTCTTCGGGCATCAGTTCGCGCAGCGTAGCCATCAATGCGCCAGGATCCATCGTGACCTGCACATCGATCACGCTGCAGCTGCCCGTCTTCCCCTGCAAGATCATGTTCGTCGTGCCGATGGAGATGCCGAGCAGGTAGAGCGTCTCGGGCGACACCAGCATCGCCTGTGCCACATTCGGATTACCCAGCGTGCGATTGGTCACCTGTTCAGGCAGACGGAGCAGGGTTGACTTGCCGATCGGCAGGACGATTTTTGCCGGCGCGGCGACCTCGCCGTTGCAGGTCATCCCGGCCATCATGTTGGTCGCGGGAAGCTTGGACTCGGCCTGCGCCATACCGGCTGCCAGACCCAGACTGCCGATACCCGTCATTGCAGCGACCAGTGCAGACATTGCATGGGCAAGGATCCGGCGATTGAAACGACTTTCTGAAGGCTTCATGGTGTTTTCCTTCGAAGGAAAGGGATCGGCGTCAGTAGCATTCCTGCGAGCTGCGCAGGCCATTGATCACGCCGACACATTCGGCCGCTCTGGCCGGGGGCGAGGCGGGCTTATCTTCGGCAGCGACTGGCATAGCAGGCGAAGCCGGCGCGGCACTGGCGGCAGGTGCAGTGGTCTTCCTCGCAGTGGCGCTGGTGCGCTTCGGCGAGGTCACGGCGGCCACAGGCTTGGCGGCGACCGCCTGCAGCGCGAGCAGGTCGGCCTTGGTCGCACCGGCGGTGCGTATCGCATTCGGATCGACCTGATTGCGCAGCACCAGCGACAGGCTGCCGACGCTGCGGGCGAGGTCGATCTTCTCGGCCTCTTCCGGCGTGACTTCCAGCGTGACCGCATTGACCACGCGCGGCTTGGTCTCGTCCCGGCTCACTTCCTGCGCGACGGCGAGTACCAGGATCTTCTCGAGCACGATCTTCGAGATGTTCTGGTCGCGGTTGGTGCGCTCGCCCTCTTTCTGGGTGTTGACGATGATGTCGACGTAATTGCCGGGCAGGGCAAAGCCGGCCACGCCGATCACGTCGTTCACGCGGACCGTGATCGCCCGCTTGCCCTCGGCAATCACGGCCGACAGGCCGCCCTGGGTGCCGACCGGCGCGAGCTTCGCTTCGAGCACCGGCTCGCCGCGCTGCAATGCGCTCTTGAGCACCCGCCCCTCGAGCCGGGCGATATCCGCTTGTGAGCCGGGTGGCAGGCTGTCCTTGGGCCAGTCGACCAGCTTCAGCATCTCCGGCGAGAGCCGCTGACCGAGACTGATTTCGGTCGCGGCCACGGCGATGCGCGTCATGCCGCTGTTCGACTGTCTGTCCAGCCAGCGGGCCGCAATCATCACGGCCAGCAACCCGGACAGCACGGCCACGGCCAGTACGATCAGTGTTCTTGTATTCTTCATGCTGCCTCCTGAACAGGGACTTCAACGAGTTATCGTGCAAGTCCTGTCGTCAATGGCCCGCGATCAGCAGCGCCAGCACCGTACCGACGGCAATCACGGCCCCGTAGGGAATCAACAGACTCTTGTTTTGCGGCGCTGGCTTGCCCGAGTTGGTGTTTATGGCCGAAGCACGGACACTTCGGTGTCGCAGGCAAATTCCGAAGCGGTTCATGCCGAAGCGGCTCATGCGTTCCGTGCCGCCATGCAGCTCCCACTGAAACAGGGCAATCACCCAGACACCGCCGATCAGCGCGGTCATCAGCGCAATGTCGAGGGTCAGTGCCGCACCCGCGTACAGTCCGATCACGCTCATCAGCTTCACATCGCCGGCCGCCATCCCCCTCAGCAGGTAGAGCGGCATGAACACCAGCAGCCCGACCAGCCCACCGAGCATGGAAGCCGCCAGACCCTGCCCGCCAGGTACGAAGGCCGAGAGCATCAGCGCAGCGGCAGCACTGGGCGCAAGCAGACGATTGGGTATGCGCCACTGCCGCAGGTCGTACCAGGCGGCACACAGCACGGTCAGCAGCAGGCCGGCGATCAGGCTGTCAGCGGGAAGGGTTTCAGCGAGCAGTTTCATGACGGGTCAGGCTCCATGCGTGGGTGATCGGGCTGACCGGAATACCGAATCGGGGCTGGTATCCGGTCAGGCACACACTCCTCGCGTCAGAGGTTGTCCACGATGGTCTGGAAAGCAGTCTTGATCTTGCCGCCAAGAGTGTCGACCAGCACCACGATCACCGCTGCGATCAGGGCGACGAAAATGCCGTACTCGACCGCCGTGGCGCCCTGCTCGTCAGCCAGAAAGTCATTCACTTTGTTTGCTAGAAATTTCATGGGTCAGCTCCTCATCGACAGGTAAGAAAATGGAGGCTTCGCTTCGCGCCGGGCAACCCTGGACTTCCCATTTGGGCCCGGCAGGATCAGACTCCTGGGGGTGTCCGTTGCGCGCTGTTTGCGGCGCCCCGGACTGCTCGACAAATATTGCTTATTTGTCAACGCCGAGTGTAGTGACAGTGGGCACTCGCTGGAATAGTGCAAATGCACTACCCTCTGTGGTGAAATAATGACAACATATTAAGAAAGCCAATGAGTTAACCGAAGCAACCACTCACATACTTACTTTTTTCATATCCAGATTTGATCTGATTCACTGTCGCACCCCGGCCTCGGCGCTCGGGCCAGCGGCCGCGAAAAAAAAGGAACCCCATGAAATCCCAGGAAATCCGCCGCCGCCCGAAGAACGAAGCCGCCTCATGCGGTGACGGCCACGACGGCCATCACGATCATCACGATCACGCGACGCCGGCGGAAGACAAGCCCCACACCGACCCGGTCTGCGGGATGAAGGCAGCAGCGAACCCGGACCAATCGGCGGTGCATGCAGGCCAGACCTACTACTTCTGCAGCACCGGCTGTGTCGCCAAATTCAATGCCGACCCGATGCGCTACCTGTCCCCCGACCGGAAGCACGAAGCGACCGGGCCGGCCGATGCGATTTACACCTGCCCGATGCATCCGGAGATACAGCAGGTCGGCCCGGGCAGCTGCCCGATCTGCGGCATGGCACTCGAGCCCCTGCACGCGACGATGGACGAGGACACCACCGAGCTGGACGACATGACGCGCCGCTTCTGGTACAGCCTTGCGCTGTCGCTGCCGTTGCTGCTGCTGAGCATGGGCGAGCTGATCGGTCTGGATGCCGGCACCCTGCTCGGCCATCAGCGCAGCATGTGGCTGCAGGGCGCGCTGGCGACGCCCGTCGTCCTGTGGTTCGGCTGGCCCTTCCTTGAGCGCGGTGCGCAGTCGTTCCGGAGCGGTCATCTGAACATGTTCAGTCTGATCAGCATGGGCGTGATCGCCGCGTGGCTGTTCAGCGCCGTCGGCCTGCTGTTCCCCGGACTGCTGCCCGAGGCCTTCAAGATGAATGGCATGCCGCCGCTGTATTTCGAGGCCGCTGCCGTGATCGTGGCACTGGTGCTGCTGGGTCAGGTACTGGAGCTGCGCGCGCGTTCCCGCACGAATGCGGCCGTACGATCCCTGCTCGCACTGGCGCCGGCGACCGCCGTGCGGGTGGGCCGCGATGGTCGCGACACCGAGGTGCCGCTGTCCGACGTGCGCATCGGTGACCTGCTGCGCGTGAAGCCCGGCGCGAACATTCCCGTGGACGGCGTGGTGACCGAAGGCCACTCCACCGTCGATGAGTCCATGCTGACCGGCGAGCCGCTGCCCGCCTCCAAAGAAGCCGGCGCGCGCACGGTGGCCGGCACAGTCAACCAGCACGGCAGTTTCGTGATGCGAGCCGAGCGCGTTGGCAGCGACACCCTGCTCTCGCAGATCGTGAACCTCGTGAATCAGGCAGGACGCTCGCGTGCACCGATCCAGAAGCTCGCGGACACGGTCTCGGGCTGGTTTGTGCCGGCAGTGATCGCCGTGTCGGTGCTGTCCTTCATCCTCTGGGCCACCGTCGGCCCGACACCCGGGCTGGCGAATGGACTGGTCGCTGCGGTGTCCGTGCTGATCATCGCCTGCCCCTGCGCGCTGGGACTGGCGACACCGATTTCCATCATGGTGGGCGTGGGACGGGGCGCGCGCGATGGCGTGCTGGTGAAAGATGCCGAGGGGCTGGAACTGATGGAGAAAGTGGACACGCTCGTCGTTGACAAGACCGGTACGCTCACCGAAGGCAAGCCGCGCGTGCAGCAAGTCATTGCGAACGAAGGCTTCGCCCGCGCCGATGTGCTCGTGCTCGCCGCCGCACTCGAAAAAATGAGCGAGCATCCGCTTGCACACGCGATCCTCCGGCATCTGAGTGCGCAGGGCTTGCCAGTGCTGCCGGTCGAGGGCTTTACATCAGTCACCGGCAAAGGCGTGCGCGGCAACATCGACGGACAGCCGGTATTGCTGGGCAATGCGCTGTTGCTGAAAGAAGCCGGCGTGGATACCAGCGCGCTCGATCACAAGGCTGACGAGTTGCGCGAGCAAGGCCATACCGTAATGTTCGTGTCCGTCGGCGACCGCTTCGCCGGCCTGATCAGCGTGGCCGACAGCATCAAGCCCGAGAGCCGCGAAGCGATACGACAGCTGCATGCCGATGGCGTGAAGATCGTGATGCTCACCGGTGACAATGCCCGTACCGCACGTGCCGTGGCCGTCAGTCTGGGTATCGACACCGTGCATGCCGAGGTGCTGCCCGAGGACAAATACCGGCACGTGCAGACGCTGCAGCAACAGGGACATGTGGTGGCGATGGCCGGCGACGGCGTGAATGATGCGCCCGCGCTCGCGCAGGCGAATGTCGGCATCGCGATGGGCACGGGCACCGATATCGCGATGAACAGCGCGCGCATCGTGCTGGTCAAAGGTGATCTGCGCGGCATCGCGCGTGCGCGACAGCTGTCGCGCGCGACCATGCGCAACATTCGCCAGAACCTGTTCTTCGCGTTCGTCTATAACTTTGTCGGCGTGCCCGTCGCCGCCGGCGTGCTGTACCCGTCACTGGGCCTGCTGCTCTCGCCGATGATCGCCAGCGCGGCGATGAGCCTGTCGTCCGTGTCGGTGATTGCGAATGCGCTGCGGCTGAAGAACGCCGAGCTGTAAGACGATGCGCGAGCGCAGGCGCCACCGGGAAGGCACGACTGAACGCGTGCCGTCGCTGCGCCTGTTCTATGCGCTGTGGCCGGATGACGCAACGCGGCACGAGCTGGCGGCGCTGCAGGCGGGACTCAGCGGCCGCCTTGTCGATGCGGCCAACCTGCACCTGACGCTGGCTTTCCTTGGAAACCAGCCGCAGGCATCACTGGCACTGCTCGAGCGGGTGATGCAATCACTGCCGCTGCAGCCGTTCACGCTGGAGATCGACGCCTACGGTTATTTCAGCAAGCCGCGTATTGCGTGGGTCGGGCCGTCGTCACCGCCGGCGGCGCTGATGTCGCTGCAGGCCACGCTGTGGCAAGCCTTGCTGGATCAGCACGTACCGCTGAAACCGGTGGCGGGTTTCCGGCCGCATGTGACCCTCGCGCGCGATGCGGAGCGCACCGACCGCGAACTGAACGAGGTCATTCGGTGGAGGGTCGGCAGGATAGCGCTGGTGGAATCCGTCGCCCTGCCGGGCGGCGTTCATTACCAGCTGCGTGCGCAGCGGCAGTGCTGATCAGATCGACGGGGTGTCGGCTGCAGCGGCCAGCCGGCGCAGCACCTGGGCTGCCGCGACAAAACCAAAACTCGCCGTCACCACAACCGCCGAACCATAGCCCGCGCAGCTGAGTCCGGCCGGGCCCTCGCCCGGTTCAGTGCCTGCAACCTCGAGGTCATGCGGGTTATCGACAGCATCAGTCTCAACATCGCAGACGCCGGGCAATCTGACCGGCTCGGTTGAATACACCGCATCGATGCCGAACTTGTGCCGTGTGCCGCGCGGGAATCCATGCACGCGTCGTAACTGCTTGCGCACGCGCGCGAGCAAAGGTTCCTGCTCGGTGCGCGACAGATCGCAGACCGCGATGCGCGTGGGATCGACTTGCCCGCCCGCACTGCCTATCGTGATCAGCGGTATCTGCTGGCGGCGGCAGTGAACGATCAGCGCGGTCTTTGCGCGCGCATTGTCGATCGCGTCGATCACATAATCAAAACGCCCCGGCGGTATCAGCATGGCCACATTCTCCGGATCGATGAATTCCTCGACCTCATGCACTCGGCAGGTCGGATTGATCTGCGCGATGCGCGCCGACAGCGCGCCCACCTTGGCCTGGCCCAGCGTGTCAGTCAGCGCATGGATCTGACGATTGACATTCGATTCCGCCAGATGATCGAGATCGATCATCGTGATCTCGCCGATCGCGCTGCGTGCCAGCGCCTCGACTGCCCACGAGCCGACACCGCCGACACCGATCACGCAGACATGCGCGCGCCGGAAGGCGGCGAGCGCCTGCGCGCCGTACAGGCGGCCAATGCCACCGAAGCGGCGATCGATGTCGGCATCGATATCGGCGGCTGTATCTGGATTCAGGGGAAGGACGCTTGCCATCCCGCCATTTTAACGGACGGCAAGCGCGCCCATCCTCTACACTAGAGGGCGATATGCCGTTTTCTCTGCCGCCACTCTCCCCTTTGTTCAGGCTGATCGCCGTCGCCGTCACCGCCCACGTGGCGCTGGGCGCCGCGCGGGTGACCACGGCACTGTATGCACTGTCGCTGCAGGCGTCTGCGTTCACGGTCGGCACGCTGATCGCGCTGTTCGCGGTGTTTCCGATGCTGCTGGCCGTGCCCATGGGCCGGCTGATCGATCGCATCGGCGTGCGCCGCCCGCTGATGGTCGGCTGCCTGCTGGCCTCGGCGGGGGTGATACTGGCCGCCACCGTGCCAGGACTGACCGTGCTCTACCCGGCGGCAATGCTGATCGGTACCGGTTTCATGGCGATCTTCATCGGCGCGCAGCATGCGGTTGGCGCGCTGGCGCCGCCAGACCAGCGCACGGCCAGCTACAGCCGATTGTCACTGGGCTTTTCGATCTCGTCGTTCACCGGCCCGCTGATCGCGGGCTTCGTGATCGACCACAGCCACTATGCGATGGCTTACCTGAGCTGCGGCGCGTTCACGCTGGCGGCCTTCCTGCTGTCGGCCAGCGGCGCACTGCGCCATCTGCCCGTCGGGCAGGCGCCTGCCAGCCGCGCGAAGGGCAGCCCGCTGCAGCTGCTGCGCGACACCGAGCTGCGCCGCATTTACTTCATCGGCATCCTGCTCGCGGCGGCATGGGACCTGTTCACCTTTGTCACGCCGATACGCGGCTCGCAGCTGGGCTTCACGGCATCGACAATCGGCATGATCCTTGCCACGTTTGCGGCGGCGACCTTTCTCGTGCGGCTCGCGATGCCCTACATCGTGCGCCGCTACCGGGAATGGCAGGTGCTCACGGCGGCACTGGGCGCCGCAGCCTTCTGCTATCTGCTGTTCCCGTTCACCGGCTCGCCGTGGAGCATGGCCGCCACGGCATTCGGCCTCGGTCTGGCGCTGGGATCCGGACAGCCGAACGTGCTGGCCCTGCTGCACACGAACGCCCCACCCGGACGCGGTGCGGAAGCGATCGGCATTCGCGCGACGATCGGCAATGCAAGCTCCGCCTTCCTGCCGCTGGCCTTCGGTGCGGCGGGCGCCACGCTGGGGCTGTTTGCCGTATTCTGGGGACTGGGCGCGATTGTCGCCTGCGGTATTCCGCTGGCGGCACGCATGGCGCTCGCGCCGCCCGGCGCCGCCCCCGCACCTCCCGATCAGGATTGAATGACCCGTCAAATGACTACACAGGAAAACAAGATGTCCATCGCTGACCTGCGCCGTGACTACAGCCACGCCACTCTGTCCGAACACGAAGTGGATCCGGACCCGATCAGGCAATTCGAGCAGTGGTTCGGCCAAACGCTGGCCGCCGACGTGCCGGAGCCGAATGCCATGAGCCTCGCGACCGTGGGCCGTGACGGCAAGCCCTCACTGCGCATCGTGCTGCTGAAAGATGTGGATGCACGCGGCTTCACCTGGTACACGAATTATGAAAGCCGCAAAGGCGAGGACCTGCTGGCCAATCCGCATGCCGCACTGACCTTTCACTGGATACCGCTGGAGCGTCAGGTGCGCATCGAAGGTCGTGTGGAAAGAGTCGATGCCGCCGACAGTGATGCGTATTTCAGCATTCGGCCGATCAAAAGCCGGTTAGGTGCGATCGCCTCCGCACAGAGCCGCCCGATCGACAGCCGTGAAGCGCTGGAGCGACAGTTCGCCGAGGCCGAGGCACGCCATGGCGACAACCCGCCCCGTCCTGCCCACTGGGGAGGCTACCGGCTGGTACCTGAATGGATAGAATTCTGGCAGGGACGGCGCTCGCGGCTGCATGATCGTATCGTTTACACGCGGGATGCCGATGGCCACTGGCATCGCCAGCGGCTGCAGCCCTGAGAACACTTTCCCGGCATTGAATTTCTGTTCCTGCCATAGAGCGAGATCAACACTGTAAACCGCCGAGAACATCATAGTCAGCCGCAGGAGGCGACGACGTCATGTTCTGGGAAAAAAAGCTGGCTCTGTGGATAGACCGCATGCGCAGGACGTCAGCCCTGCCGCTGCGGGTCACGTTATGGAATGGCGCGCAGTTCGATCTGGGCACGACCTCGCCCGAGGTGACGGTACGCATTCCGTCGCCAGCTTCACTGGCTTATCTGCTGCATCCTTCGCTGGAAAACCTCGGGCGCGCGTATGTCGAGGGCAAGCTCGAGGTGGAGGGTCGGCTACAGGTGATCATTGAGGTCGCCAATCTGCTTGCGGAAAAGGGGCTGGCCACCGGCAGCCGACTCGGGCAATTGTTCAGGCCACGCGCCCATACCCGCCGTCTCGACCAATCGGCGATCAGTTATCACTACGATGTATCGAATGCTTTCTACGAAAGCTTTCTCGATCCGGCGATGGTCTATTCCTGCGCCTACTTCGAGGAAGGCACCGAGGATCTCGCGACCGCGCAGCAGAAAAAGATAGACCATATTCTCACGAAAATCGCCGTGCGACCGGGCGACACGCTGCTCGACATCGGCTGCGGCTGGGGGGCGCTGGTCATGCGCGCCGCAGCGTATTTTGGTGCACGCTGCATCGGCATTACGCTGTCACACCAGCAGCATGCGCTGGCCTGCGAACGGGTTGCCGCAGCAGGACTGTCGGATCGGGTGAGCATCCAACGACTGGATTACCGCGATGTCGAGGGGCGGTTTGATCGCATCACCAGCGTGGGCATGTTCGAGCATGTCGGCCTGACGAATCTCCCCGGCTATTTCTCGAAGATTGCCAGCCTGCTCAATGAGGACGGACTGGCGATGAACCATGGCATTACCACCACCAACACCGACCACAGCACGGCGCGCTATGGGGCAGGCGAGTTCATCGAGCACTATGTATTCCCGCACGGCGAGCTGCCTCATATCGGGACAGTGCTGACGGCGATGCAGGATGGCGGGCTCGAACCGCTGGACATCGAGAACCTTCGACGGCATTACGCGCGTACCTGCGCGCTGTGGGCCGACAATTTCGAGCGCAACAGCGCCCGGATACGCTCACTGGTGGACGAGCGCCGCTACCGGATATGGCGGATCTATCTGGCCGGCTGCGCGCATGCATTCCGGCACGACTGGATATCGCTGAATCAGGTGGTGTGCGGCAAGGCCGGCCGAGATGCCGGGAAACTCCCCTGGTCGCGGCGCTACATGTATGCCGCGTGACGCCCTGCGCCTTGCTTATGTTTTAGCCCGCTCAGTGAACAACTTTCTGAACTTCGCCACCTTGGGGGCGACGACGAATGCGCAATACGACTGCATCGGATGATTGATGAAGTAATTCTGGTGATAGTCTTCGGCGCGATAGAAGACGGGCGCCTCGGCCAGCTCGGTCACAATGGGTGCATCCCAGACATGCGCCATCTCGGCGATGACCTGCTTCGCGACAGCCATCTGGTCAGCATCGTGGGCATAGATCACCGAACGATACTGCGTACCCACGTCATTGCCCTGACGGTTCAGCGTGGTGGGATCGTGAATCGTGAAAAACACTTCGAGGATCTCGCGATAGCTGGTCTCGGCCGGGTTGAAATGGATACGCACCACCTCGGCATGCCCCGTATCGCCGCCGCAGACGGCTTCATAGGTCGGGTTGGCATCGCGTCCGCCACTGTAGCCAGACTCGACCAGTTGTACGCCCCGCATCTGCTGGAAGACCGCCTCGAGGCACCAGAAGCAGCCGCCGCCGAGTGTGCAGACCTGCAGCCCCGCGCCCTGCGGCTGGACGATGTTATCGCTCATGCTGAACCCCGGTAGTCGTTGTCAATGACGATTCATTGTAACCATTTCAGGCGCTGGCCATGATCGCTGGCCCCGGTACCAGCGTCATCCAAAGGCGGCAAATCGCATCGGCAAACCCCGCCGGAGCGAGGGCAGCACGATCTGGCACAGCGACTCCTGCGTGAATATCGATGGCCCCACAAGATCCGTGGATGGCTGCCCGGCCATGGCACGCGACAGCGCTTCGAGACTGAAGGCTTGCCAGCTGGCGCCGACCGGCAACCAGAGATTCGGCGAACTGACCGCATCGATCAGCGGATGCGGATCGTGGGTGCACCACAGTGCGAGCAATACCTGCAGCGGGCAGGCCGGCAGATCGATCTCGGGACGCGTACTGTCGTACAGTGCCAGCGAGGGCTGTTGCGCCGCCAGCGCCGCCGGGGCAAGCGCGGCATCCTCCAGCGGTAACAAGCGTGCACCGATACGCAGCAGCGCAAAATACAGCACCAGCGCATCCGGATGCCCCTGACCGACATACGCGACCGTATCACCCGACGCGATGCCCCACTCGCCCTGCAGCCGCGCCGACGCGCGCTCTATGCGTGCCCAGAAACGGCGGTAGGTAATCGCTCTGTCCGGCAGCGCGTGGCACAGCGAATCGCCACGCGTCGTTGCGTGACGGTGCAGGATGGCCAGCAGGTGCGGTGCGTCGGTAGCGGTCTCGTTCATGATCGCGGGCATTGTAAGCACACCTTGCCCGACAGCAAATCGATATTTTGGGCATAATCGTGGATTCACGACCGCCGACACAGGCGCAGGTTCGCCATCCGAGGTGGCGTTTCCAGCGTCTTGCCCATCCCCATGTCCAGCCAGCCATTACGACTGCCAGAACAGGAATTCGACGAAAACGATTTTCGTCGGGCGCTGTCGCAATTCGCCACTGGCGTGACCGTGATCACGACGCGCGATGAGCAGGGCGGCTTTGTCGGGCTGACCGCCAGCTCGTTCAATTCCGTGTCACTGACGCCGCCGCTGGTACTCTGGAGCCTGTCGGCCAACGCGCGCACGATGCCGCTGTTCCGGGCGAATTCGCATTACGTGATCAATGTACTGGCCTCCGATCAGGCGGCACTCGCCGAGCGGTTCGCCAGCCGTATCGAAGATCGTTTTCAGGGGGTGGGCTATGACCTGTCCTCCACCGGACTGCCCATTCTGCACGGGGTATCGGCCTGGTTCGAATGTCACAACCGCAGCCGCTATCCGGAAGGCGATCATGTGATCTTTGTCGGCGAGGTAGAGCGCTGCGCGCACGAGCCCAAGCCCGGGCTGGTCTATCACCGCAGCCGCTTCGGCACGATCGATATCAGCTAGCCAGCAGTCTTTCCAGCACACCCGCCGAATCGAACGCGGCGCGCCGCAGCCGGTCATTGATGCCCTGCCAGACGTCATCGACCGGTGGCCGTTCGACCACGATCAGCTCCGCACCGGCGGCATCCATTTCCCGCAAGCCCGCATACAGCTGATGCGCATAGGCATCCGCGCCAGCAGGCATCGTTAGCGAAGCCATCAGGCCTGTGCGGGCTGAACCCGCTGCACCTGCTCCGGGCAGAGAGCGGTGCATCAGCGCATAACGGCGGCCGGCCGACGCCAGACGATGCAGCAAGGGCTCCAGCGCTTCCGCATCCACCAGCGCCACCGGCGTTCGCGGCGCGTAATGTGCATCGAGACTGCCCGAGACGCGCGGTGCTGCGCTGTCGGGCAGGGACGGCATACGACCTATGACCTCGGCGATTTGCGCGGCGCTGATCTGCCCCGGGCGCAGCAGCACCGGCCCGAGTGTATCCAGACGTGTCAGGTCGATGATGGTCGATTCGATGCCCACGTCACTCTGTCCGCCATCCAGCACCGCCGCCAGCGGACCGTCGCCCGGCATGCCGAATTCGTCGATCACATGCTGTGCGGTGGTCGGGCTCACATGACCAAAGCGATTCGCGGAAGGTGCGGCGATGCCGCCCTGCCCGCCGTGAAACTCGGCCAGCAGCGCACGCGCGACTGGGTGCGACGGACAGCGCAGGCCGATCGAGTCCTGCCCGCCGGCGACCGCGGCCGGTACGCTGGCCGCACGCGGCAAGATCATCGTCAACGGCCCCGGCCAGAATGCCGTGGCCAGCTTGATCGCCTCGGCCGGCAGCCGGCTCACCCAGCGCCCGAGATCGGCACCGCGCGCGACATGCACGATTACCGGATGATTTGACGGGCGGCCTTTCGCGGCGAAGATCGCGGCCACGGCCTCGGGATTGCCCGCATCAGCGCCGAGGCCATAGACGGTCTCGGTCGGAAACGCGACCAGCTTGCCCGCTTCGAGCAGACGCGCCGCTTGACGTATCTCAGGGAGCTCAGGTGCCATGAATCAGCAATGACTGATCACGCCGGCAGGCCGAGTATCCGGCAGGCCGATTCGCACTGCGCGATGGCGGCTTCCAGCGAGGTGGCGACAAAGGTTACATGCCCCATCTTGCGGCCACGACGCGGATCATCTTTGCCATAGAGGTGCAGGCTCGCCCCGGGCAACGCCAGTACCTTTTCCCAGGCCGGCTCGCGCGGCGTGTCATCGTCTTGTCCGAACCAGAGATCGCCGAGCAGATTCAGCATCACGGCAGGAGAGTGCTGGCGCGCATCACCGAGCGGCAGTCGCGCCATCGCCCGCACCTGCTGCGCGAACTGGCTGGTGATGCAGGCATCGATCGTGTAATGGCCACTGTTGTGCGGACGGGGCGCCATCTCATTGACCACCAGCGACCCATCCTTCAGCACGAAAAATTCCACGCACAGCACACCGACGTAGGCTAAGCGATGAATGATCTCCAGCGCCGCCGCCTGCGCACGGCTTGCGCATGCCGGCGTGACATTCGGGCCGGGTACGGTCGTCGTGAACAGAATGCCGTCGCGGTGCACATTCTCGGCAATCGGATACACCACCGCTTCACCGTCGGCACCGCGCGCAGCCAGCACCGACACTTCATACGCGAGCGGCAGCATATGCTCGAGCACACACTCGACGCCCTTCATCGCCTCGAATGCCGCGCGCACCTCATCGCGCGAACGCACCCGCACCTGCCCCTTGCCGTCATAGCCCAGACGATTCGTCTTGAGGATGCCCGGCAGCAGCGCGTCGGGCAGCGCATCAATGTCTGCGGTCGAGGCAATGCGCTGGTGCGGTGCCGGCATCACGCCGGATTGCTGCGCACACTGGGTAAAGAATTTTTTCTCGGCCAGCCGGTCCTGCGCAATCGACACTGCCGCTGCCGAGGGCGCGACAAATGCCTGTTGCGCCAGCGCGGAAAGGCTGTCGGCCGGCACGTTCTCAAACTCGGTCGTGACAGCCGAGCATTCCGCCCCCATGCGCGCGAGTGCCGCGGCATCGGTGTAGGACGCACAGATCAGGTCATCGGCCGCATGGCCGGCCGGGCAATCAGTCGCCGGCTCCAGCACAGCGACCTTGTAGCCCATCGCCTGCGCCGCATGCACGAACATGCGGCCCAGCTGGCCGCCGCCCATCACGCCGAGCCAGGTGGAAGGTGAAGCCTGAGGTTTGAATGAATCAGCAGGAGCGGTCTTGGAAGTCATGCAGGCAGTGTCATCGCCATCGCAGCCTTGGTTTGCTGCGCACGGAAGTTCAGGAGTTTGTCGGCCAGCGCCGCATCATCCGCGGCCAGCATCGCGATCGCCGACAGCGCGGCATTTGCGGCGCCCGCCTCGCCGATGGCGAACGTCGCCACGGGGATGCCCTTGGGCATTTGCACGATGGACAGCAGCGAGTCCTCGCCGCGCAGGTACTTCGACGGCACTGGCACGCCCAGTACCGGCACGATGGTCTGCGAGGCGATCATGCCCGGCAGGTGCGCGGCACCGCCGGCACCTGCGATGATCGCGCGCAGCCCGCGCGAACGCGCCGATTTCGCATACTCGAACATCTGGTCCGGCATGCGATGCGCGGAGACGACGCTTGCCTCATGGGGTACGCCGAATTCTTTCAGCATCGTCACTGCATGCTGCATCACGTCCCAGTCGGACGAGGATCCCATCACGACACCCACGACAGGCTTGGTTTCGCTCATGTCAGTCCTTCAGTTCCTGTCCGGTCAGGCGCTGCAGTGCCTCCCGGTATTTGGCGCCGGTTTTTTCGATCACATCGACAGGCAGCGCCGGCGCGGGCGCAGTCTTGTTCCAGTCGTTCAGCGTTTCCAGATAATCACGGACGAACTGCTTGTCGAATGACGGCGGTGAGATACCTTCAGCATACGAATCAGCCGGCCAGAAACGCGATGAATCTGCAGTCAGCACTTCATCCATCAGATGGAGCACACCCTGATCGTCCAGCCCGAATTCGAACTTGGTATCGGCAATGATGATGCCTTTCGACGCCGCATAATCGGCCGCCGCCTGATACAGCTGAATACTGATGTCGCGCATCTGCGCCGCCAGCGCCTTGCCGATACGCTGCTCCATCTCGCCGAAGCTGATGTTCTCGTCATGCTCGCCGATGTCGGCCTTGGCCGCTGGCGTGAAAATCGGCTGCGGCAGCTTTGCGGCCATCTTCAGTCCGGCAGGCAGCGGAATGCCGCAGACCGCACCGGTCGACTGGTAATCCTTCCAGCCCGAACCGATCAGATAACCGCGCACGACGGCCTCGACGAGGATGGGCTTGAGGCGCTTGGCGACCACCGCGCGACCGCGCACCTGCTCGGCTTCCTCCGGTGCGACCACGGATTCCGGCGCAACGCCGGTCAGATGGTTCGGGACGATCGCTCCGAGCTTCGCGAACCAGAAGTCCGACATCTGGTTCAGCACCTTGCCCTTCGCGGGGATAGGCTCATTCATCACCACATCAAAGGCGGACAAACGGTCGGTCGTGACGATCAGGATCTTGTCATCGCCGACCGCATAGTTGTCGCGCACCTTGCCCCGGCCCAGCAAAGGCAGCGAGGTAATGGTGGATTGGTAAAGACTGTTCATTGACGTATTTCCGGGTGAATCCTCAGACGCTGGATCCCGGCCTGCGCCGGGATGACCTGTTCTCGCGTCGGACAATCAAACACGGTCATTCCGGTACAAACCGGAATTCAGTGTCTGAAAAAAGCAGTAACTGCCATGACGACGATTACTTGACCAGCTGCGACAGCTCGCCCTTCTTGTACTTCTCGGCCATCTTCTCCAGCGGCAGCGGCTTGATCTTTGCGGCCTGACCTTCGCAACCAAAGGACAGATAACGCGCCTTGCAGATCTGCATCGCCGCTTCGCGTGCCGGCTTCAGGTAATCGCGCGGATCGAATTTCGACGGGTTCTCAGCCAGATAGCGGCGGACCGCTGCAGTCATCGCCAGACGAATGTCGGTGTCGATATTGATCTTGCGTACGCCGTGCTTGATGCCTTCCTGAATCTCCTCGACCGGCACGCCATAGGTCTCTTTCATGTCGCCGCCGAACTCGCGGATCTCGGCCAGCAGTTCCTGCGGCACCGACGATGAGCCATGCATCACC
>JACCDH011681238.1_pt1 | contig 26474 bp, 14 predicted proteins | sample 7442481 | NCBI WGS metagenome assembly JACCDH01 (sample SAMN15323433, study PRJNA562643) | freshwater metagenome | isolation source: river surface water | place: USA:Blue River Watershed | collected 2017-08-15 | reverse complement strand
CATGGCTGCCCTCCGGTTCCGCTTCGCTCCACCTACGGCCACCCATGGCGCAGGAGGCAATTATGCACTAACAAACAACACGGACCACTCGGTGGGGGCCGGTCAAATAAGCTTATTTCTGCGTTACAGCGAAATAGCTTTCGCCATTCCCTAACACTGAAGCATTTGACCTGTAGAGATCATTAGCCTGTGCCGCTGCTGTCGCACGGAATTCATGCACCGGCGGATTGCCTGATATTTTCCAGTACCCAAAGCCTTGGTCGAGCAAGATTATAGCCTTAGACCCATTTATATACTCTAATTCGAGTTTCCGCCCATGGATTGCGCTTTCGGTCACTTCGAGGGCGACATCGAGACCAAGCTTTTCACCGAGGAACTGCGCTACGTCCTCGCGGTCATGCTCATCATCCCAGTCGTTAAAGATCCGATACGGCACACGGTCTTTCCTCAACGGCTGTACAACCACATCGACTTCGACTGTGTCGCCGGCCTTAAGTTCTGCGGCAAGAACCTCGCATGTCCGAAGGAACAGAAGCATGGGCAGTGGGGCATTGAGGTAGCGGTCTGAGTAGGAAATTCGAACCAGCTGGCCCGGATGCCAGATGCCTGCGGCTTCCATTTGCTGCTTCAGCTTTGCGCCAAAACGTTTGCCGAACTGCCCCACCGGGCATTGGCCAAATCCAAGCATGACCTCCACTTTGTCCCCGGGAGCGACTTGGCGCTCGAGGTCGTCGGCAGCGATCAGAGTGAAGGGCGTCGGCGGATTGACGCTGCCGGCAACGACAGCATGGGTTTCACCAACCCCCCATCGCTCGCCGGGATGCGCTGCATTCCCGTCGCGTGAAAAGAAGCCCTTCGCACCATCCTGGGAGACCAGTTCGGCGATCCGATGGTTGGCGAAACCGCCTCCTGCAGCTTCGCCAAGGGCAAGCCAGAAGTCGTTGCGTACTGCCGTGTCGCGCAAGAACCGGCGCTCCACTTCAGCCAAGCTATCGAACGATTTGCGGGACATAACGAGCGTCATCGGCACACCTCGGGCTGAGGCAGACGAAAAAAACGACCGCATTTTGATCGAGGATAGTTCGGCAAGGTCGAATGCGTCAGGCAGGAATACCGTTACGCTATCCCCGCTGCGGGCGCGCAGTAGAATTGTGTTTGCTGCATCGTTGACAGCCTTTGCATCCGCAACGGCCCGGTCCTCCTCGGGCAACTTGGCATTCGTCTCAAGGAAGGCACGGACAGCGATCAACGCCGCGTTGCGGTCTAGGTGCCCTTGCTGTTTGTAGAGATCTGGGGCCAGCACACAGGCCGAGCACCCCATTTCGCATTCCTTGGGGCAATCGAGAACGTGAGAGGCCAGTTCAAACACATGATAGATATCGTCGAGCAACCTCGGCGCATACCCGGCACCTCCTGAGGCTTCGTCAAACAGGTAGATTGAAGGCGTCTTGCGGCCCAAATGGCCATCCCTTGCTGCTACTGAAATTCCCAGCTCGCGTGGCTCAATGCCGAGCCAGCGGGCGAGACTTTCACGCAGAGCGGCCCCGAGTGCCCAGGCTGCACCGTCGATTTCGAGCCCCGGCAACTGGACTTCGACCACGTCGGTCAAAACCTCGTGCCCCAAAGCCAGGGCACGAGTGATCGCATACCCTTGATCATTTCCCGGACAACGATCGATAGCCTTCTTGTCGCGTGGCGTCAGCGGCCAATGATCCTTAAGCGCGTCTGTGCCAGCTTCCCCGGCTCGTCCACACTCGAGGCAAATCTCGTAGCCTTTGTCTTTAGGGCCGCGCGAATGGTGGTAGATGTAGCCATCGTGCGAGGCACGGATGCGACCGCTGGTTGGCTGCAGCAAGGGTTGCCACAAGGCGTCGCCCACGCTCACCTTTGGTGACTTGGGCTCGATGTAGACAGCCTGATCGGTGTCCGCATGGGGCTGCGCGTTCCAGTCGACCCTGAAGCCGGCCGGCTCGAGGAATTGCTCCGTCTTGACGTTCGGATCGCCGCAATGGCTGCAACGCTCGGGCATTTGGTGATCGGAACCGGCCCCTCCGCATTGATCGCACCACCATGCCCAGCGCAAGTTCTGTGGCTCGCGCTGCCCGCTATCAATCGGGCTTAGCCAGTTCAGCGTTACGCCTGCAGACCTCCAGACGAGGCCATCGACCACAACCTCGGCGCCCGGAGCATATTCTCGGATGGCAATGTCAGCATTGCGGGTTGGGCATTCATAGCGCCGATCCCGGGTTCCCTCCTCGTCCGAGCGAAGACGCTCCTGCGCCTTCTGGGTTTCAGCACACAAGGTGTCGAAGGGGACAACGGCTGTAGGGAACCCGCTTCCTGGGATCAGGGAGCGATTGGCCAGCTCTTTGAGCAGGAACTCCTTGCACAGCCGCCGCGCCTGGAACTCGATTGCCTTCTTTGCTGGCCCATCAAGCGCATCGGCATCGTCCTTCAGGCGCTGCCAGGTCCGTTGGAAGTTTGCAGTTTCCTGCTCGAACATAGCGGCCGTGTGCTCTCGAATCTCAGTGTCGAATTCGAGACCCGTGCCTTTCAGCAAACGTCCAAGGCCCGCGCCGGTCTTCGCAGCGGCAGTCGGCAGTCGGACCCATTCACAGAAGGCCCCCACGGGCGGCAGCCCTTCGAAGGGGCGAAGGTCGGCCCTGCAGCCGAAGAAATCGCCCGTCTTGGTCCGGGCGAACTCGCCGTCGACCTCCTGAAACCATTGGGCGAGCAGAAAGGCGTTCGCGTGGCGCTGAGCGATACGGTCGGAATCGAGAGACACGCGCGGAGATGCGAGCTTGCGGGCGAGGTAGCTGGCAGGATCGGCGAAGGTTTCCAGATCGAGCGGGGTGTTGCGTGCAATCGTCAGGCTCGTCGAAAACCCTTGGCCCCGTCGACCGGCTCGTCCGGCGCGTTGATTGTAATTGGCAATCGAGGGCGGAACGTTGGTCATCAGGACCGCCTCAATCGAGCCAATATCGACGCCCATTTCCATCGTCGTCGAGCAGGCCAGGAGGTTGATGTCGCCTTGCTTGAACTGCTCCTCGAAATCCCGCAGCCGGTGTGGAGGCTGTTGTGCGCTATGTTCTTCGGCACGCAGATAGGGCGTCGCCAGCGCTGCCTGGTCATGGAGGTGAGTCCATAGATGCAGGCCGCGTAGGGACCGCACCTGCTCGTCGTCAGCCAGCCAGTCAGCAAGCCTTTGCTTGGCTTCGGAATTAAGCGGCCGGGTATGCGGCAGTTTAGGGAATTCGATTTCCGCGACCACCTTGCCGTCGAACCTTCCAGTTCCAGTCGTGACTAGGTTTGGCGAACGGCCGAACACGAGCCGGGGCAACACTCGCCGCGTAAGCGGGCATTGCCAGGCTTTGGTCACGGCTTCGATCTCTGCGGTTTTCTCGAGGCGCAGACTGAATGTGCCGCCGACACCGGAGAGAAGCGGCCCCATCTGTTCCCACGCTGTGCGAAGGAGTTGATTGATTTCGTGGCGATCGCGCGGATCCGAGATATCTAAACCCAGGGCGGCAGCAAGAAGTAGGACGGCAGTCGGTTGCCCACCTTTCGTGTTAACTGAGGGCCAAAGGATATCCCTTTTTGAACCGGGGGGTTGATCAGGTCCGATCACATTCCTGGGACGCGCCCGACCGGGCATCCAACGAGCGTCGCCGTCGTCTACGTCCACCGCAAAATAGCTTCGGAGATAGTCGACCATAAGGTAGAGGAAATCGCGCCAGTCCTCGATTGAGTAACCTTTTTCTGCAATGGCCTCGGGCAGCTTCTCCTTGCCGATCCGTTCGATGTCCGGGAAACGCAAGCGAGCCAGACCCAGCGTCTCCATGGCATTGGCGTTGCGAGGTCTGCGGGCGAGTTCACGCAGCATCATGAAGCGCGCAAGTGCTTCACGATTATCATGATAGCGCTCGCTGCGGTCGAGGTCCCAGACTTTCGCCATCATGCCGATTGTCGGCTCCGAGGCTAGGGCCGATACCAGTTCCTTCCACGCAATGCCGGCCGTGCCGACACCATCAAGCTCGGCGTCGATCTTTGCGATGTCGTCTTTGAACGATGGCATTTCATCTACCAAGCTCGCGAGCTTGGCGCGCTTCTGGATTAGCTCCTGCCGTTTCTCCTCGGGCAGGTCGCTGCCTTGCGCCGCCTTCTGCACCGCATGGTAGATGAACCCGCGTACAAATCCGCGCTCGCCGTTGGTCTCGATGTTGGCGGCAAACCGGGCCGTGCCTTGTCGGCTATCGGAGAAGCTGATCAGCTGGCGACCATCGAAAGGCAAAGCGTGCTCTTCCTGGTGCGGTGAAACACCCTCCAGGAGGACTGGCGCCGCATTCTGGGTCAGGAACGGCGTACCAAAACGGAATGACAGCGTCGCAGGCCGTCCATGGCGTTTGTTGCTGAGGCAGGCCGGGCAACGCCCATCGTTCAATTGCGTTAGAGAGAATTGGCTCTTGTCGTCTGTCAATTCGCCGCTGATGACATCAAATCCAACAGGCGTCGACTGGGACTGCGCGTTGATAGCGATTAGGCGCGGATGCCCGATGTCCTCCGGTTGCCGCTCTTCCTCCTCGTCTTCGTCATGGTCCCGATCGCGGTAACTATTTTCGCGAAACTCATCGATGTCTTGATCGCTGCGCCGCGGCAAGACCCTGTCCCCCAGATCGTCCGCAGGCAGGAACGGCTCGCCACAATCCGGGCAGCTCTGGATTTCGAACACCAGCGACTGACAGTGTGGGCAACTGTCCTTCTGATCAAACAGGACCGGGCCGAATGGCCAGTCATCCGGCCGTGTGCCCCCGGTGCAGCCCGGATTAATGCAGGTCCACAGGCCAGGAATGGCACGTGTAAAACTGTGCGCGCGCATCGGCAGCACCGGCCTGATCTCTTTGGCATTGTGCGCAGACAGGTCGAGCAGGATCTTCTCTGCAGACGTCGTCACGGATGACAGAGATGAGATGGTCTGCGGCTTCTTTTCGAGCATCTCGGCCACTACGCGGGCCGCCGGATCGTCGGATGCAGTCAGGACCTTCGAAAGATCCACCGGTTGCGGCTTGCCGATTACGACATGCGTGCGCTCAAGCGGGACGCCAGCGATATCGGAGAGGAAGCGCTGCAGTGAAGCGACTGCCTCCGCGTCATCTGCCGATCCTATGGTGGCTGACGTTGCCACAAATCGGACCTGATCGGGCGTCACGTCGAACGCATTCATGACGCGCCGAAGCAGCAACGACAGCTCCGCAGCGGCTGAACCGATATAGCTATGCGCTTCGTCGATCACGATCCAGCGCAGCTTGCCTCTGGACGCATCGAGTATCTTACGGTCCTCACGACGGATCGTCATGTATTCCAGCATCGTCTGGTTCGTGACGAGGATGGGGGGCGGGTTCGCGCGGAGCGTTTCGCGGTAAAGAACCTGATGCGGGACATCGTGCTCGGCCTTGTCGCGGTTTGATTTCCGCGCTGTTCCCATCAGCCCGTTGTAGAGGGCGAAACGCACATCGCCGGTGAGCGGCTTGGTCCAGGCCGTTAGACGCTTCTCCTGGCTCGCGATCAGGGCATTGAGCGGATACAGCATGAGGGCCCGCACACCGGTCAGCTGACCTTCTGCTTCAGATGCGCGGATCAGATCATCAAGCAGCGGAACGAGGAAGCACTCGGTTTTGCCAGAACCTGTCCCACTAGAGACCAACACAGATTGCGGGTCTGCATTGCGCAGAAGCTCCCAGGTCCTCAGCTGGTGGGCGTAGGCAGGATAATCGAACCGCAACTCCGCATCGGGCGTTTTCGTGATTGCGTCGATCGTGCGGGGATGAATCAGTGAAGTGAGTTCGTCAGGGCGCTTGCCCGACGAAACATAGCCGGGTGCTGCCTGAAAGAGCTGTTCCGACAGCAAGGCACCCTTGGAGGGATCCGTACCGGCGAGGTTCTGCCGGAGAAAGGCGTTCAGGCCCTCATGCCTGATGCCAGCACGAGACACGACTGCTTCTGCGAGGCCAGCCTGCAAGCGTCGATGGACATCCATCGGCGACAGACGGGTAGGCTGGGACACATCATCAGCGGTCATTCTTAAGCTCCGTAAGGGCGTAGCCATAGGCCTTGGCGAAGTATGTGGGATGCCGTCGCTCGACGTCTTTCACCGTTAGAATCTGTACCTTGTCGAGCGTGATACGCCCCGTAGCAGCCAAGGCTGCGACAAATGGGGCGTCGAAGACGCGCATGAGGGACTCGAGAAAGTTTTCCTGCGGGAGCAGCTCGCGGAAGGCGGGGCGGAATGGATTGAAGCGACCGGCATCAGTATTGATGCCTTCGCTCGTGTGGTCGGTGAAGTGACTACGCACATCCTCCCAGGTCGCCGGCGAATAATCGCGGCAAATCAGAGGAGCTAGCTGGGGAGCACGTGCTGCAATTTCATTCTGGCGCTCAGTGAGACTGGTCAATGCCCACTGGGGATCATCCAACCGGGTAACTAGATAGTGCCCTTGGGCCTGAAAAGCCGCATCCCATGCCCGGTGTGGCAGGAGCATCCAGCTCGAGCAAAGCCCGTCGAACAACTCGAGTATGGTCGACAGGTGCTGTTCTTCACATCGGTACAGTAGCAAGGGAGCAAGTGCGCCGGCGTCCACCAATTTGCTGAAGATCTCGAATGTCTGAGGTGGAAGACCGTTGAGCGACAAGGCCAGTTTCATCACGACCCGGATCGTCTGACTAGCCTCTTCCGTCGTCGGATCTTGCTCTATTTCGGCCACAAGAGACCTTAGGTCCTCTTGCGCCTTAAGGAATGGCTGGGCCATGGCCCGGCCGAGCCGATGCTGCGGAACTTCCGGATTCGGGTCGCCCGAGAGAAATTTGGGGCGTGTCAGGACGCGCGAGCCCTCACGCAGATAGACGAGCCAATCACCTTTGAGACGCGGCAAGTGAATGAGCTGGCCACCGAGGCCACTTTGCAGGCCGTCGTAGCTGCCAAATTCGTGCTCTTTCTCTGGAGCCCCAAGTGAGCGGCCGCACACCCTAACATCCTCACCGACTATCCCGGTTTTTGGGCGCAAGCCTCCATTTGGCTCCCACTCTAGGCTGTTGCCGAACTCCGTTACATACCAATTGTCGTTGCTCCCGTTATGAAAATCGAGCCTGACCTGAGCGTCGATGCCAAGGGGGCGCATGAGAGCTGCAATGTCCGTTCGCAATGCGGACAGGCCAAGTTCCCGATCAATTCGCCAGTTGGCGTCCAATGCAGCGTCAGCATTATGGGCAACTTCCCCCATCAGGATCGAAGTCGAGGGGACGCGTGCCACCGTGTCACGAAGATCGGCCAGGCCAAGAACTGCGTCGCGCGGGAGGAGATCTCCGTCCCAGGTTGTGAGCCATTCCTTCGATTGGAGCGGAACCTTAAGATCGAACGCAGGAGCTTGAGCGGAAGCCAGGCGCAAGGTCAGCAAGACCCGGCGAGGAGGATCGATACGTATCCGCCAGCTGTGCTTCGAACTCGGTGCTTCGTCGCCAAGTACAGCTGCCCCATCCCAACCGCTCAGCTCGATATCGGAATGGGTCCCGTTGCTCCGCTGTGTGAGCTCAAAGTCAGCGGGCAGAACGAACGCAGTCAGCCGATCGCGCAAATGACCTGTTGCACCATCAAGCCAAGCAAATTCGCACAACCCGGGTCCTGCTGTGGCCAGGTCTTCCGACCAGCTGCGTTGGCCTACAAGCCGCCAACGCACCTCTCTCCGAGATGCGACCCGGTGTGAAAGACCATCTGACACCTGCGCATGGAGCGGTTGCTTGAACAGCTGTTCGCCATCAGGCGTCTGTACCCCGGAAACTGCATTGGCCACGATCGAGAGCCGGTCTTTGCGGTCCGCACTCTGTCCGGTTCGCACAAGGAAACTGTCGCCGTTGCTCTTCTGAGCTATGATTGTGCCCGCGCACCGGTAAAGGCAGCGCCCTGGAGCGAAGGCAAAATCTTCAGGCTCAATCTCTGCGTTGCTGTCTTTTCCTCGAACTGACCAGTCCTCAGGAACATCGATAAAAACAGGCTCCGCTTTGTAAGCGCCGGAGCCTTGGCCGATGAGAGCAAAGATTGTGCGTTGGGCATCCGTGCCGCGCGGCTCGAATACACGCAGCCCGCCGCTCACGGGCTTGCCGCCAGGCAGCATAAAACTGCGTGCCAGCCGATCTCCGCGTGCGTGAAATTCGGCCGTAACCGGAAGGTCGAATGGAAACTCGATTGCCGCTTCGCTTCGCATCGGCTTTGCAATCCAGCGGTTTGCGTCCTCGTGCTCAAGATAGGCAAGTCTGCTAGAAATTCGGTCAGCCAATCCATCGGAAGGCTGGAGGAACACGCGAATGTGATCGCCAGGCGAAAGCACCTGGTCCTTGTCGTCCCACCTTCCATCGAGGTGAAAGTCGAGGCACTCACGCCAATCTTCACCATGCTGAGACATCATCCGGCCAACGCGAATACTGCCGCTACTTGAGAGCTTTTTTGCTTCCAGCAGCGTATCGATCAGAGCCGCCGCCGCCCCATCCAAGGTCATTGGCAATTCATCGCGCCAGTCCTCGTAGGCCTGGTCTAGCCGCGCTGAGTAAGGACGACCATCGGTCGGCACTTCCTTGTCAACGAATGTGCGCAATTCGACAATCTTGAGCGCCAGCTCTCCGCAGATCGCGTACATTTCTTGGCTTCGCCAAATCGTCGGCAGAAGGTATTCGTTCCGCTCACAAATGGCGACGGCGGTGCCGATGTCCTGCACGTCAGCGCCCAAAAGCTCGCCAACAGCCCGTTCGAGAAACTTTCTTGGCCAGCTTGCACCGCTCGCCATCGCGGCGGCTGGAAAACCGCCCTGACGCGCCAGGTTGGACAGCCGCTGATTTCCGTGAGCAGTAATCAACGGTTCGACGCCCCAGGCGCGAAACCCCTGGTCCGCCAGATTACGCCATTCCCCTTGCGAGAGGTGCAGTCCCAGTACCTTCTCGATGTCAGCCCAGCGTTGGACGCCGCCCTGATAGGATCGCCGAAACCAGTCCGCAGCCCAGAGGACAAAGGCTGGCGCAAGCGAGGCACGTTGCCAATCAGAGGGGAGGCCAGACGATAGCTTCTTTTCGATGCGCTCGAACATTCCGGGCGCAAGCTTGTAGCGGTAAAGCGGTAGACCGGTTGGCCGAGGCAAGCCCAGTTCGGCGCTTGCTTTGCCAAGTGGATGAGGACCGGTGTCTGCAGCCCTGGCATACTGGATCGCCCGAATCACAAGAAGGCGCGAACCTCCTGCTGCATGAATATCGTCGGCAATCTTGCGCAGCTGTGTGGGATCGTTGCGCGCAGCTTCGATTTCAGCCTTGAAATCGCGTTCCTGCATTGCCGCTTGGCCTCCCTTTAACTGCATTGCTTTTGGGTAACAGGCGTTACCAATCGCAGGCCAACCATCAATGAACATTACTTTATAATCAATGATGGAGGTCGATAATTTCAGTGCATCAGGGACGAATTCGGTGAAGCTCTATCGTAGAAAGCATTGACTACGCACGACCAGCGGGCGCTCATGATCCCGTCGATACCTCGACCCAAATCCCAGATGACAGAGTCCCCGTTGGCGAGCCGGGCTTTCACGAACCGATCGTGCAGGTCGCCGACAGATCGGCGCGACTTTTGCGCCAGGTGCAACTGCACCGAGGCCAGCAAGCGGTTCCACCGCTCTTCGAGATCTCTTCGCTGATCGTTCGTGCTTTCGGGTTCCCGCGTCTGAACCGAGTCCGCATCAAAGGCCACGACGTGGACAGCTGCGATTTGCGAAGCGAGCTGACCAAAACGGCTGATGAAATTGACGAGCCGCCCCCGCGCTTGTCCATCAGCGCAGCAATAGGGGTCCTGGATTTCAAGCAATGCGATATTCGCATCGCGGGCATATTGCTCAAAGATGGTCCAGTCTCGCGGTCCATGTTGTTCGAAGACTACCCGCTGAACGTAGGAAGCCCGCGCTTCTGCCGCTTCAACAGGTGTTTGTACCGAGAGAATCGGGCGCCGAACTGACAGCTTATCCAACTGCGCTGGCGCAAACTCCTCCAGTTTGCCCTTTGATCGTGTACTTTCGGTCTCTGTCGGACTGGGAGTTGCCGTGTCCTCAGGGGCTGGCGGCGAGGATTCGCTCGTTGACACATTGAGCCGTTCATGACTGACCTGCGGCTCTGTCGGAGCGGATGGCTCAATGCTGTAACTAGTCCGATCCTGGGAGGATTGGGGTTCCGTTTCGGGGGCGGCAACAGATTGATCCGGCTGCTCGGCTCGCGTCCCATCGAGCACATCGGCAAGCAAGTCCTCAACATCTCGCTCGCTTTCGGGCGGCATAAGAAGGCCACGACTCAATGAGCGCTTGCGCTCCATGAGGGCATCGAGGCGCTGATCGAAGCTCGACGGACCGATCGCTTCATCCGGATGGATGGCCATCGGGATATGTATGGTGACTGGGCGTGTCTGACCGATCCGGTAGGCGCGGTCGGTAGCCTGATCCTCGACAGCTGGATTCCACCAGCGTGAGAGGTGGATCACATTGTTGGCGGCGGTGATCGTGAGCCCAACGCCCCCTGCCTTGGGAGACAGGATGAGGACGTCAAAGGCAGATGACGAGCTCTGGAATGCGTTCACCATCTCCTGGCGCTTATGGCCAGCCACCTTGCCGCTGATGCACATCGGCCTGTGCCTGAGGTCAAAGCGCTCCTGGATGGCCATGGCCAAAAACGCCTGCATCTCGAGATCTTCGCAAAACAGCAGCGCCTTCTCGCCGCGCTGCTTAATCTCCGCGAGAATCTCAAAGGTCTTCTTGAGGCGCGCCGACTGGGCAACATAAGCGTCTATATCAGTAACGCCTCGCGGCGCCGACGGGTGGAGCGATGTCCCGCGCAGCATGTGCAGCACTTTGAGCATCGCGCCTTGCTCGCCGCTTTCGCGAAGCGCACGAGCTCTGGCGAGTACCATGTCATAGGCCTGCGCTTGGGCGGGCGGCATTTCCACCGCGTATTTGCGCGCCGTTTTTTCCGGCAGGCCGGTGAGGATCTCGTCCTTCATGCGCCTGAGCATGAACGGAGGCAGCTCGTCATCACGCTCGACCAATCGCCGCTGAAGGTCGTCAAGGCCCGCCAAATCGTTCGCCGGGTAGCTGCTTTCGAACTCCCGGCTTGATCCGAGGAACCCGGGATAGACCGTATCGGCAATCGACCAAAGATCCTGAAGTCGGTTTTCGACTGGTGTGCCGGTCATGGCAATTTGCAGACGGCCATTGAGCGCCTTGGCTGCTCGGGTCATTTGGCTGGCCGGATTCTTAAGCTTCTGAATTTCGTCGTATACGATCGCATCAAATGGGATGCGCGCGAAGCTCATATGATAGTCGCGCATCGTTTCATAAGTCGTGAGAACGATCCCTGCGTCTTCCCATTCACCGGAATCGAGCCGTGAAGTACCGCCGCGGATGTCACTTCCAGCTTCCAGACGATAGCTACGCAAATTGGTCCCGAAGGCTTCGATCACTGGCCCCATGAGGCCTGTCTCGACATGCTGCGCGAGTTCAGCTTGCCAGTTCTTGAGCAGACCTGCTGGCGCAACGATCAGCACTGGCTTGGGGTGAGCCGAGTTGGTCCGCAACCAGAGCAGGAACATGAGTGCCTGGAATGTCTTGCCCAGACCCATATCGTCGGCGAGCAGGACGCCCGGCAATCTGCGCCACCAGGCTTCAGTCAGCCACGCAAATGCATCGCGTTGGTGCAGTTTTGGCTCGGACTTCAGACCTTGCGGAAGAGCCGGTACCTCAAATGGTTCTGGCGCGGACGTTGGCCGAGGCAGACGCGCATAGTCGAGTTGCTCGAAATTCTCACCGACCTGCAGAAAGAAGATCTCGACCGGTTCACGCTCACCCTCAGATCGCGATTGGTCTCCGGTCTCCGCTGCGATTTGTCGCTCAAGATCGGCAATTCCGCGCGTTGCCTGAAGCGTAGCTGTGGTGGCCGGGATGCTCTCGTCGCGCCAGGCGACGGTTTCGTCTCCCGCTTTGATGGCAGTCTCAATGTCGCCAGCAAGAACCTCGGCTTCACCGGGAGCCAGGGCGATGTGCCGTGCATCCGGCGGATCACCAATTCGCAGGCCGAAGCTTTCAGGCAGCCAGCTGTTGGTCTTCGGCTTGATCCAGGGCAGGACCGGCTTTTGCCAAACTTCGATCCCGCTGACGCGCTCGGAGAACTGCTGCGTCTCGATGAAGAGGCGGTCGGCCGCCGAGTCATCGCCGGCTGCATCCAGTTTCAGCTCTTCACGCAAAACCCGCTGGGGAGAGCGCAGAAACTCTCGCTTTTCCTGCGAGCTGCCGCCCTGCTTGGCACGAACGATATCGAGGGCTTTACCCAGAAGGGGGTCGAGGAACAGCAGCGTTCCGTCGGAAAGGAGATAGCTGCGCCGCCCCCCTTCCTGGTTCCGAAACCTGCGCTGGAAGTGCGCTGTATCCTGCGGCGTCAGCAGGGATGCTTCGTGCTCGTCAACGAGATCGCCGTCGGAGGTTTCGCCGACGTGTCTTGAGAAAAGAACTGGGTCAAAGTCGAAGCGACCGTGATCGGTCTTGGCATTCAACGAGAAGTTTGCCGCGTAAGCTATGCGGATGCGTTCCAGAAACCCGTCAGCTTCTATCCCCGCGCCCAACTTATCGCCGAGCAGTTCACGAAGCTCCGCAAAGGCTGCTCTTCGTTGGTCGGGTTCGCTCGCTGACTTAACGGCTTGTGCAGCTCGGAAAACGGAAAACACTGGCTCAGGAATGCGGCTGACACGCCCACCTTCTCGGACACGAGCACCTACAATATCAGCGCGAACAGGGACGCCGCCGCGACGAACCCACTTCGGATTGACCGTAATGGATCCTTCGGTGAGTGATCCGCTCGATTTCAATTGAAGTGTCAGAGGCGTGGCTGGTGGCAAGCCGAGGGCGAAGGCATCGGCCTCGTCCAATTGAGCGGCAATGTGAGGGGGAAGGGTAACCCTTCCGTCCTCTTCAAGAATTTGACCTTCCTGATCGAAGGAGCGTGCGAGCGCCAAGGCTGATTGCCCTGCTTCGGGAGCAACCTTGGGCCACTCCGAGACTGGCACCGTTTCGCTTGAAGCCCGCTTGAACAGCCCGCCCGGCCGCTCACGCAACAGTGTGATCGCCTCGCGGCCATCGCTCTGCTGGGTTGCGACGAATTTGGTGCTCACCATTGATCGTTCCAGTTCCGTCCGCGGCCTTTCCCGAACCGTGGATGCAAGATTGATGTCCGGCGATGAATTATTCCGGCAAATTTGCCTTCCCAACCCGGGCTTGCTGGAACGTGAGATTGATACTCAAAATCTGGGCGGCCGCTGGTGGTACGCAACCCCCGATAACCTCCGCCTCCATCATATTCCTTCTGGTACAATGCCGGTGCCATAGGGTCCGTCGCACTCCAGAAACGGCATGACCCATTGTCGCTCCACTCTGAAATCCTCAAGTCACCGATCTGCATGATGATCGAGGACGATGAGGCAGGGCCGCCTCGAATGATCCCATATTCTGGGCGTTCCCCGCTTTGTCGGATCAGGTACTCGATCTGGTTTCGAGCCCGGACGCCCAAGGCAGGCCACGCATCACTGACGAGGCCCGCGTCCAGATAGGCCATCCAGAACTTCTCACGCTGTGCCCATTGATCGGGCCGATCGGTAGTCTTCGCGATAGCCCGGAAGAATTCCCGCATCGCGACTTCGGTGAGCCAACGCTTGAAGACTTGTGTAACCGTGAGCGCTCGCTCTTCACCAATGGTCTCTGTCAGCGAGCGGACGATCCTATCCCAACGGGGCCGCTGAAGACGCGGATCACCAACCTGGTCGAGTAAAAACTCAGAAATCGCCTTGCGATGCTCAGGTTCGGGCTTCTCGCTGATCCAAGGTTCGAGCAAAGCCCGCACGACCAGCTCGATCTGTCCGGCGAGTGCCTCTTGATCAAAGAGCCTCAGCAAGCTGCGCTGCGCGGGGACCGCCTTTCTCGGTGGGAGCTCTGCTGTCGCAACGCAAAACCTGGCGAAGGTTGCCTGACCGAACCCACTCGCTGCCAGATTTGTTCCTAGCCCGGTTTCCCTGATGAGCTGAAAGATTTGATCGTCATCGCGCTGGACCAAATCGAGCGCCACCCGTGCCGGGCCTTGCGATGGTGCAAAGAGCTCCCATTGTCGGGCCCTCTCTCGCCATGCCCATTCGTGCCGCTGGGCAGCACTTGAGGCAGCATCGGCAAGCTTGCCCATAATAGGCCGGTCGACGGGAAAATAGGTGAGGTAGCCATCGATCATGGCTTGATCGGAACTGCGCCGCTGCTCTTCGACCGCACGGTCGAGAGCCTCAGATCCGAGGCCATCGAACTCTGGATCGCACCATGCCCCGCGCAGGACCCGGTTGAGTTGAAAGCGCGGCAGCGCCCCGGCACCGTTTTCAGCCGCACTGCGCAAGAAGGGCTTCAATTCGACAACTGGCTCCGACTCTCCGATACTCGCATCTAGCTTGGCGAGTTGCCGCTGCAATTCAGGTTGCGTTGTCGGAGGTTTGGCGAGCCCGGCAGACGCAAGAGAGTCCATCCGATCGATTGCCGCGCGCAGGAAGCTCATTGCCCCTGCCTCAAGATGCCCTTGTCCAAACCGGCGCTGGGTGTGGTCATCAAGAACCTCAAGTCGATCCGTCGATTACGCTTCTTCGCCGCCTCGCTATCACCTTGCGCGATAGGGCGATCCGGACCGTAGCCGCTTAGGCCCAGGATCGGCGCAGAACCTGGCTGACCTGCTGGCTTGTTGAGGAACCCCCGCAAGGCGGGCTGATTGAACTGAAGCATGGTGAACGTCGTTTCGGCTCTTCGAACCGAAAGGCCATAATTGTTCATCCCGCCGTACATCGCGTCGGAATCGGTATGCCCCTCTACAAAGACAGCGTCGATCATGTGCTTTGATCGCTCCGCTTTGCAGAGGTTTGACGTCGTGTAGCAAGGAAGAACCTCGACCATCGCGCTGGCTACCTTGTTGATCGCGGCTTGGCCTCTGTCGTTCAGCTCCCAGCGGCCTTTGTCGAACAGTACGTCATCTGGGAGGCGCAGAACGCCCGTCTTCGTGTCAATTTCGACTTGCAGGCCCTTGTCCTTCAAAGACTGCTGCAGGTCGTTGAGGATCTCTGCCCGAGTTCGGTTAGCACCGGTCAGCTCCTCGGTTTTCGACTGCAGATTCAGAGCGAAGTAGGCCAATAAAATGATGAAAATAAGAAGAAGGCCAACCATCATATCCGTCATGGACATGAAGTAGCTTTCGCCTTCTTCAGGGGGTCTCCTGCGAACGGCGCCTTCCATTATTCAGCAGCTTCCCGATTTTGGTTCGCGAGAATTCCGGCCAGTTCTTCAACCGTGTCACGCAGCGTGGTCAGTGGCTCAAGCGCACCTGCAAGCTGGGCGACACCTTCGCCAAGTGCGCGGTCGATTTGACCAACACGTTCGTTGAGGTTTGTGGCGTGGCTGCCTGCCGCGTCGGTGATCTTTTCGAGCGCTGCCCCAAGTGACCGATCGACTTCCTCAAAGCGGGCCCGATACTCAGACCAAGCTGACGAGGCTGCCGATGCCGTTTGGGTCAACGATACAGCTAGCTCGCGCATCTCTTCTCGTGCGTTTTCAGAAGACTGCGCGTTCTTGACGACGATAGCCTCGACCGATTTGACGGCTTCAGCGATCGACAGGGCTGACTGACGGACAGGAGCAGCAGCAGCCTCCACGTCGTTGGCAACTGTACCGAATGCCGTGGCCAAATCGCTCGAACGGGCTGCGACCTGCTCGATAGCGCGAGAGTGGTCGCCAATAGCGGTCTGGGCCGAAGATAGCCGGTCAGCCGAAACGGAGATCGCGTTGCTAGCATCCTTCATGCTGGCAACAAGCGGAGTGCCTGCTCCGTTGAAGCGATCCACGAATTCTGAGAAGGACTTCTCCATCGCCTCCTGGCCGATCCGCGCAGCGTCATTTGCGGCACTGGTAGAGGCTTCCCCGAGTTGAGTGGCCGCCGCGGCTAGGCCAGCTTTCATGTCATCCAGGGTCGAGCCGAGGCTGGTGAGCAGTTCATCCATTCTCTGGCGGGCAAGTGAGCTCGCTTGCTCACTTTCTTCGCGCATACGGTCGGCGATCACGCCGAAGTTGCGATCAAGATCGCCAAAGGCAGTGCGCATCTCGTCAGACGCTTGGCCGAACCGACGCACCGCCTCCTCAATCTGCCGGTCCGCTTCTCCTGTCTGTTTCTCAAGTCGCTCTGACATGGTGGCCATCGACACGGTCATTGCCGCGATGGCTTCAGCAAGGCCCGCCATCTCGGCGCCAGCGCCTGAAGCGATGGCATCACGGACAGCTTCGCCGCCACCACCACTGATCTTGTCGATGCCCTGCTGGATCGAGCCCAGATGGGTGATCATCGGGGCCATCTGCTTTTCAAGAGCGCCATCCAGCGCAGCAGCCAACTGCTCGGAGAAGGTGCGGAGGGCGGGGGTCTGTTCCTTCAACTGCTCCAGCTGATCGCTCGCAATACGCTGCGGCGGGAGATAGGCCATGCCATGTTCAAGCTTGTCGCAGAGCATGGAGAGGCCATCATTGATCCGTTTGCCGAAGCGGTAATCGTATGAGCGCAAGACAATGGACGCCACGATACCGCCGACCGATGCCCAAAACTTTGCGCCGGCAACCTTCATCAGTTCATTGAGGCGCTCCTGCATCGCATCGACACCGCCGCTGAAGTCCAGGGTCGACAACGCAGCAATGATGCCAAGGAAGGTGATCAGCAGGCCGATAGCGATAAAAATGTTCGCAAACCAGTTGAGCCCGCGGTGATTGTCTCCAAGATTTACAAAAAAGTGTTCAGGTCGGGCCGAATTCTGGAGAACATCTGCGGACGGATCTACGATCGTTTCGCGAAATTCTTCCCAGGTCCGGCGCAGTGGGAGCGCTTCGGGGTGCCCAACCTCCATCATCTGCTCATCGATTTCATTGAAGCGACGGGCGAAGGCAATTCGGGCAGAATCGATGTCCGCCGTGCTTCCACCAGTTACATCATCAAGAAGTCGAACCCGAGCTTCGATCGATTTTGCAAGGGGCTCATGGAAATCCCGCTTGTAGCGGGAGGATATTGCGAAGGCAGCACCAACTAATACGATGGCCAGGAAGGCCGCCATCGCATCGCCGATAAGCGGAATTTTGGTAAAGAAGAAGATCAGCCCATGGCCCAGCCATTCGGTAATTTCCACGCAATCCCCCTGAGCCTCGACAAAACCACAGAGCTCTGTTTCGATAACGGGCAGCAGAGCCCCCAACAAGCCGGACCGTATCGAACGCGCTCACCGTCGCCAAGACTGGTTCCATTAAGGGCGTGAGGATTCTTTAAATTATGTGCGATTGTTGCTCCGGAGATATCCAAGCGAGGAAAGCCTCGACCCTCTCTAGTGCCCTCCAAGGGAGCCTTCCAGCCCCCGAGACTGCAGCGGAAAAACCGGTGATAAGATGTAATCCGACATGAACAGGTTGCCATAGTTCTGCTCCACCAAAATGCCTTTAGTCAGCCAATTGGAGCAGATTGCGAATGCCCTTTTAAGGATCGTGTCCGCCGTTTTGATATGGGCAACGGCCCCCATCAAGCAGGAAAATGTTTATGGAACGGGGGCGCATGGAAAATCGCTTTGCATTTGTGGCCACTTTGGCCAAAAATTGGCAAATCGATAGCGGGCGTCAAACCATGCGAACCATCTCTGCCAAAGAAGCGAAGTATCACTTCGGAAAGCTTATCGACATAGCGCGGGCGGAGGCTGTTACTGTCGAGAAGCATGGGCGAGCAGTTGTCGTGGTTCTGGCGGTTGAAGAATATGAGCGCTTGAAGGCGATTGAAGCGGGGCAGAATGGTTGATCAGGCGGATAAGGACAGGTTTCTGGAGGCATTGACGGAGCTTGGCGGTTCCGCTGGCAATGTGCGGTTGCGTGAGGCCCTGCAATGGGACGAGGAAGCCTACGCCAGGGTCAAGAATGCGCTGATTGAAGCCGGCGCCATCCTGGCTGGCCGTGGCCGTGGAGGTTCCGTCCTTCTATCCGGTGGGAAGGGTGAGGTTCAGCAACGCCCCGTCTCCGCGTCCAAGCCGCCAAAGGCAAAAGCCGCAAAGGCAAACCGGAACACCGGCGGCGACCTCGGCTTCGAGGCAGACCTGTTCAAGGCAGCGGACAAGCTGCGGGGTAATCTGGAACCGTCGGAATACAAGCATGTCGCGCTGGGGCTGATCTTCCTCAAATACATCTCCGAGGCCTTCGAGGCGCAGCATGCCCGGCTAGAGGCTGAGGATTATGCCGATCCGGAAGATCCGGAAGAGTACCTCGCTGCCAACGTATTCTGGGTACCTGCCGAGGCCCGTTGGGCGCACCTTCAGGCTAATGCCAAGCGACCGGAAATCACCTTTGTCGATGTGACCACCGGGCGCGAAAAGAAGGGCGATATCGGTGGCCTGATCGACAACGCGATGGAAGCGATCGAGCAGGCCAACATCAAGGTCCTGAAGGACGTTCTGCCCAAGAACTATTCCCGCCCCCAGCTCGACAAGACCATGCTGGGCGAGCTGATCGACCTGTTCTCCAATGTCGATATGCGCGGCGATCATGGGCAAGCGCGCGACCGGCTGGGCCGGGCCTATGAATATTTCATTTCGCAGTTCGCAGGTGCCGAAGGCCGACGCGGCGGCGAGTTCTACACGCCCCGCTCCGTAGTGCAGACCATCGTCGAGATGCTCGAGCCAACGCAGGGGCGCGTTTATGACCCCTGTTGTGGATCAGGCGGCATGTTCGTGCAGTCGGAACGGTTCATCGAGAGCCATCAGGGACGCCGCTCCGACATCGCCATCTACGGGCAAGAGCGCAACCACACCACCTGGCGCCTTTGCCGGATGAACCTGGCGGTGCGCGGGATCGACGCCGACATCCGCTGGAACAATGAAGGCAGCTTCCTACGCGACGAGTTTGCACAAACGAAGTTCGACTTCATCATGGCCAACCCGCCGTTCAACATCTCAGACTGGTGGCAGCCACAGCTGGAGGGCGACGCCCGCTGGACCTTCGGAACGCCGCCTCAGGGCAATGCCAACTTCGCGTGGCTGCAGCACATCATACACCATCTTGCGCCGCGCGGCACCGCCGGGGTGGTTCTGGCCAACGGTTCGATGTCTTCGCAGCAGTCGGGCGAAGGCGAGATGCGCAAGGCTTTGATCGAGGCGGGTCACGTTGACTGCATGGTCGCCTTGCCGGGCCAGCTGTTCTATTCTACCCAGATCCCTGCCTGCCTGTGGTTTCTCGCCCGCGACAAGAGCGCGAATGGTTTGCGTGACCGCCGTGGCGAAATCCTGTTCATCGATGCGCGCAAGCTGGGCCATCTGGTCGATCGTACCCGGCGGGAGTTTTCCGATGAGGATATTGCCCTGATCGCGGACACCTACCATCGCTGGCGGGGCAAGCCGGATGCGGTCGTGGCGGCAGGTCTGCAGCCTTATGCCGATGAGCCGGGCTTTTGCCGTTCAGCGACAGTGGACGAGGTGCGAGGCCACGGTCACGTTCTGACCCCGGGCCGTTATGTGGGGGCGGCCGACGTGGAGGATGACGGGGTGCCATTCGAGGAGCGTTTCGGGGCGCTGCGGACCAATCTGGCGGCGCATTTTGAGACTGGACGGGAAATAGAGAAACGCATCGTAGCGGCGTTGGATGGCATCCGATGAGTGATGCCACCAACACGCTTGATGAAATGTGTGAGTTGGTGATCGACTGCCCACATTTTACGCCGGAATGGACCACCAGCGGTTACCTTGTGATCCGTAATCAAAACATTCGGGATGGTCGCCTCGACCTCAGCGAACGAAGCTACACTCACCTGGTGGATTTCGAACGACGCATTCGTCGGGCTAAACCGCGAGCGGGAGACATCATTTTTACTCGCGAAGCGCCGATGGGCGAGGTCTGCCTCGTGCCAGAGGGGCTCGAATGCTGTGTCGGCCAGCGCCAGGTATTGCTGCGACCTGGCAAGGGCATTGATCACCGATACCTATTCTATGCTTTGAGATCACCCGCTGTTCGACATCAAATCTTCTGGAATGAAGGCACTGGCTCAACAGTAAGCAACGTTCGCATCCCAGTTCTGAAGGCAATCAAGATCCCTCGCATGGGACATGCCGAGGAGGGGATCGGAGAGCTTCTTGGCAGTCTCGACGACAAAATAGACTTAAATCGGCGGATGAACGAGACGTTGGAGGAGATGGCGCAGGCGATCTTCCGCGACTGGTTCGTCGATTTCGGCCCAGTCCGCCGCAAAATGGCGGGTGTTACAGATCCAGTTGTGATCATGGGCGGGCTAATTACTGATGCCAACCGGGCGCCTGAAGTAGCGGCGCTGATCCCGGATGCGCTGGGCGACGACGACTTGCCGGTGGGGTGGCAGTTGTTGGCTCTGTCTGACGTGGCTGATCAGACTAAGGGGTCAACTAACCCGCAAGCTTTACCTGACACGGTCTTTGAACACTACAGCCTGCCTGCGTACGACTCTGGGCAGGAGCCAGCTATGGATCTGGGCGTCACCATTAAAAGCAACAAAGTCCCTGTTCCCGCAGGTTCGGTCATGCTGTCCAAGCTGAATCCTGAAATCCCCCGGGTTTGGATACCCAACGCCCAGGCTGGTCTCCCGCAAATTGCTTCGACCGAGTTTCTGGTTTTCAAACCTAGGTTGGGCTGCGGTCGAGGCCTTCTCTATTTTATGTTCCGAGACCCGACCGTCCGCCAGATTATGGAGGGCATGGTCACTGGTACATCAAAGAGTCATCAGCGTATCTCGCCACCCGCATTGCTTCAGACCAAGCTGGTCGTTGGTGACGGCAGCGCGTTCGGCGCGTTCGAAGAAATAGTCGGGCCGATGGTTGAGCGTCTTTTGGCTCTACGCGCGGAAAACCGCACCCTCGCTCAAACCCGCGACTACCTGCTGCCCCGCCTGATGTCGGGCGAAGTGCGCGTGGGGGATGCAGCGCTGGAGATTGCTGCATGACTGGCATCACCGAAGATGTGGTCGAACAGGCCAGTATCGAGATACTGCAGGATTTGGGCTGGGACTATCTGCATGGATCGATCATTGCGCCGGACGGTGTGGCGGCCGAACGGCAGGCCTTTTCCGACGTCATCCTGCTGCCACGCCTCGAAAAGGCTGTGGCCAATCTTAACCCGACGCTGCCCGAAGCTGCGCGATCGGAAGCCCTCCGCCGGCTGCTGACGAGCGAAACCGGTTCGCTGGTCGAGGAGAACCGGCGCATCCATCGCCTGCTTACCGATGGTGTCTCTGTCGAGTACCGCAACGGCGAGGGGCGGATCGTGGGCGACAAAGTCTGGCTGCTCGATCTCGATAAGGTCGAGGCCAACGACTGGCTGGCGGTCAACCAGTTCACCGTCGTGGAGGGCAGCCAGAACAGGCGGCCCGATGTGATCCTGTTCGTCAACGGCTTGCCGCTGGCGGTGCTCGAACTCAAAAACGCGGCGGCAGAGAACGCCACCATTGTTGACGCCTTTCATCAGTTGCAGACCTATCTCGCTCAGATCCCCAGCCTGTTTCGCACCAATGCCGTGCTGGTGACGTCTGACGGCATCGAAGCCCGGATTGGCTCACTAACAGCCGACCAGGAACGCTTCATGCCCTGGCGCACCGTGACCGGCGAGGATTTTGCCCATCGCGGCCAGCCCGAACTGGAAACCCTGCTGCGCGGTGTGTTCACCCGCGAGAACATCCTCGCCCTGATCCGCGATTTCATCGTGTTCGGCGATGCGGGCGCAGGACCATTCAAAATCGTTGCGGGCTATCATCAGTTCCACGGCGCCCGCAAAGCCATCCGCGAGGCGGTTGATGCGAGTGGCCCGGACGGCGACCGCAAGATCGGCGTTATCTGGCACACGCAAGGCTCGGGCAAGAGCTTCCTTATGGCGTTTTTCGCCGGTCTCGCGGTCAAGTCTCCCGAGCTTGAGAACCCCACAATTGTTGTGCTGACCGACCGCAACGATCTGGACGACCAGCTCGCTTCTACCTTTAGCCTCTGCAAGGATCTGCTCAGACAGAATCCCGAGCAGGCTGAGAGCCGCGAAGACCTGCAACGCCTGCTTGCCCGCAGTTCCGGCGGCGTCATTTTCACCACCGTGCAGAAGTTCTCACCGGAGCGCGGCGAGGAGAGCTTCCCGATGCTGACGGATCGCCGGAACGTGATCGTCATGGCGGATGAAGCCCACCGTAGCCAGTATGGTTTCGATGCCAAGCTGGACGCGAAAGCCGGCACGCGGCGCTATGGCTTTGCTCATTATATCCGCCAGGCCATGCCGAACGCATCGTTCATCGGCTTCACCGGCACCCCAATCGAAGCGGCCGACGTCAACACGCCGGCGATCTTCGGTCAGTACATCGACATCTACGACATCAGCCGCGCCGTGGAAGATGGTGCGACGGTGCCGATCTACTACGAAAGTCGTCTCGCGCGCATCGAACTCGACGAGGACGAAAAGCCGCTGATCGACGCCGAGATCGAGGCTTTGGTCGAGGACGACACCCTGACCGAGGGAGAGAAGGCGAAAGCCAAATGGTCAACGGTTGAGTCTCTGGTCGGCTCGAAAAAGCGCCTGAAGCAGATCGCCGCGGACATGGTGACGCACCTCGAGGCGCGCACCGACGGCACAGAGTACAAGGCAATGGCTGTCTGCATGAGTCGCCGGATTTGCGTCGACCTTTACAACGAGATCGTGGCGCTGCGTCCGGATTGGCACTCTGATGACGATGCATCGGGCGTAATCAAGATTGTCATGACGGGTGCGGCGTCTGACCCGCTCTCCTGGCAGCAGCACATCGGCAACAAGCGTAGGCGCGACGTCCTGGCCAAACGTGCTCGTGACCCGAAAGACCCGCTGCGACTGGTGCTGGTGCGCGACATGTGGCTGACCGGCTTTGACGCACCGTGCATGAACACGATGTATGTCGACAAGCCGATGCGGGGCCATGGCCTGATGCAGGCGATTGCGCGTGTGAACCGGGTGTTCCGCGACAAGCCCGGCGGGCTGATCGTCGACTACATAGGCATCGCGCAGAACCTGAAGAAGGCGCTCAGCGACTATACCGATTCTGATCAAGAAAAGACGGGCATCGATGAAGCCGAGGCCATTGCCGTTCTGCTCGAGCGGTATGAGATCGTCAGCGGGATATTCCACGGCTTCGACTACAAGCCTGGGATCCATGGCACGCCGACGGAGCGGCTGAAATGTCTCGCTGGCGCTATCGACTGGGTACTGAAATGGGCCGAGCTCGAAGCTGGCAAAGCCAAGTCCCCGGAGGACAAGAAGAAGGCGCATCGGCGCTATCTCGACCTCGTCCTGGAACTGACCAAGGCCTACGCCTTGGCATCTGCCAGTGACGAGGCTCGCGAAATCCGCGACGAGATAGGGTTCTTCCAGGCAGTTCGCGCCGCCATTGCCAAGAGCACCGCAACAGGCAAACACAGCCAAGCCGACAAGACGCTGGCGGTTCAGCAGCTGATTGACCGCGCAGTCGCATCGGCCGAAATTGTCGACATTCTGAAGGTTGCAGGTATCGACTCCCCCGATATCTCCATCCTGTCCGAAGAGTTCCTGCTCGAAATCCAGGGCATGGAGAAGAAGAACCTCGCTCTGGAGGCTCTGAAAAAGCTTCTGGCGGGAGAGATCACCAGCCGGATGCGGACCAACGTCGTTGAGAGCCGAGCATTCTCCAGGCGGTTGGAAGATGCGGTGGCTCGCTACCACGCAGGCGCTTTGTCGGCTGTTGAGATGATCAATGAGCTGATCGCGCTCGCCAAGGACATGAAGGCTGCTCGACAGCGCGGCGAGGATCAAGGGCTCTCGCCAGAAGAAATCGCCTTCTATGATGCGCTTGCCGAAAATGAGAGTGCAGTGGAAGCCATGGGCAGCGAACAGCTCCGGCTGATAGCTCATGAGCTGTTGGAACAGCTCCGTCAGAACGTCACTGTCGATTGGCACCACCGTGAAAGCGCACGTGCCCGAATGCGGGTTCTGGTGAAGCGCATACTGAAGCGGTTTGGCTACCCACCCGACCTTGCTGACGAGGCCGTCCAAACGGTTCTTGCTCAGGCGGAAGTGCTGCTCAGGGAAGTCGCTCCATGACAAATCAAAGGCGACCACTCGGACCACTCGACAGCTTGGATCAGACCCTGGGCTGCCGGCACTCCAACCCGAACATTTGTAAGAATAATGCAACCCCAAACAAATGTGCTTTTGTGCGTGAGGATGGCGTCTGCCTTACGCCGCCGAAATCATGGAAGCGGATCTTTCAAGAACTGGGTGGGGTGTTGGGGTAGCCTGTCTGGTTGAATGCTGTTTCTGGGACTATTGGGTACTCGGGGATGGCCATAGAATGAATTGCGGGATAGCTTCCTCCAAGCGAGACAGGGGGAATTATGCTTCGGTGTGGCCGTAATTGGCAGCCAACATTCGTTGATCGAGTAATCGAAATTTTCCCGACGAGCACACGGGTCGCGTTGGTCAACACTGACGCAGGGCTTGGGTACATGAAAGGCATGGGCAACCCTTCAGGAAACCAGAGCTTGGCAATGGAGCTCGTCGGCTCGGAGCTGGCGGCTAATCTTGGGCTGTTTGTGCCCGATTTTGCGGTGGTCGACCTTCAAGAAATCGAAGTGCCGATGGAAGGGGGCGGTAATTTGGCCTTTGGCCCAGCGTTTATCTCGCGGCAGTGCCGATGCATACCAAGTGACGGGACGTTGGAATTGGTCTCGAGATTGGCCAATTCGGACGACCTGGCGCTTCTGGTGATGCTCGACACCTGGATCAGAAATCTCGATCGGTGCCCTCCTGCGGATTATCTCGATCCCACTCCACGGAGAGATAACTTGTGTTTCTCACCTGACGGTCGGAAATTGAAACTGATGGTGATCGATCATAGCCACTGCTTCGTAGAGGAGCAGCTTGAACTCGGCCTTGAGGAGGCGGGTTTCGTCGAGGATGATCGGATCTATGGCTATTTCCCTGAATTTGAACAATATATTAGCGAATCCTCATTGAGGAAGGCCGCCCAGGCGGTAACAGCGATTGACGCCGCCACGGTAGCGGAGATAGTGGCATCTGTTCCCCAAGCGTGGGGGCCGACAGGAGCAATTAGGGATCTGTGGGTTGATCGGATCGTTGCGCGTCAGGCGCGAGTGCCAGCGTTGGTGACCGATACGATTTTACCTCAGGCGAAATTTGATGTTTAGGAGCGACAAAATGGAACGAAAGGGAGGAAAGTATGCTCTCATACAGTTCAGCCCTGTTCCGGAGCGCATGGAGTTCCTGAACGTTGGCATTTTGCTGATTGTGCCGGAATTAAAGTACGTCGGTGTTAAATTATCTCGGAGTAACGCTCGAATCGAAAGGGTGTTTGGCAGGCAGCCTCATGCCTATCTCGATGTTGCCAAGGAATCTTTTGAGCATCGGCTGCGTTCCGAACTTTCGGGCAGTTTCGATGAGGAGCGTCTCTCGTCATTCGCGAGAAAGCGCGCAAATGACATCCGCTTGTCTCCGATCATGCCGCTGGTCGTCAGCGACCCAGAATCTGACCTTGAGCGCTTGTTCGCAGAGCTAGTCGGCAAAGAAGCGAAGCATCCTCGTGAGCCTCGCATTCGCCGCAAGCTGCAAGAAGCTTTCGTGAAGAATAGGGTTGAGCATTATCTGGACAAGCCAGAGGAGGTTTCCCTTCCGGAGTATGGACTCAAAATAAGCGCGCCTTACGGATACCAGAACGGCTGCTACAATCTTATCGATGGCATGCGAATTCCAGAGAATGTTTCTGACGGCCTTCGCGAAGTCGGGAAGAAGGCGATCGAAGGAAATTTGCTTTGGAAGCATTTTTCGGATTCGAGTGGTAATAAGAAAAAACTTATAGTCGTTGGAGACTTTTCAAAGCAGTCAAACGAGTTTTATCACGCAGTCGAAGATCAAATTCGTGATGCTAACATGAAAATATACCGCTTGGATAATCTTCGGCCGCTTTTTGAAGACATTGAGAAGAACGCCGCTCTACACTCGCGATAGATAATCGCGGTGATAGTTAGACGTTGACCTGGGGGTTTCAGGGAAGTGAGCGAGAGAGTTTGTCTGCAGGCTCTCGCCCACCGCCATTTCACTTTTTTGCTTCAGCGATGCTTACCTGGATTGACCTGATCTGGCTTGCCACTCTGCATAATCAAGTTCTTCCCGAAAGAGGGTCTGTGAAAGATCAAAGAGTATAAAAATAGCACCAAAAATATAGAAAAATACCTGTTAATCTGGCAATATTCGAAGCGTTATAAAATTTTGGGTTGCTTCACCTGAACTAGCTATTCAATTTAGATCTCTACTTGGCGCGCT